>Ga0193752_1000078_pt1 | contig 141512 bp, 109 predicted proteins | sample H1c1metaG_FD_144924 | JGI IMG/M metagenome (GOLD analysis project Ga0193752, IMG submission 144924) | Soil microbial communities from a riparian zone of the East river system, Colorado, United States - H1c1 | ecosystem: Environmental > Terrestrial > Soil > Riparian zone | place: USA: East...
ATCTTGTCGTGCGCCTCGGCTGCTCTTTCCATGTAATGTTCGGTAAGCTTTCCGAACACGTATCTCACGAAAGCCTGCGTGCCTGCTGAAACCGATTTCCGGTGAAGATCTTCAAGCGCCGGGATCGCCTTCTCTACTGTGGCCGTATTGCATCGCTGAAGAAATTCTTTGTAGTTATACAGGAAACCCTGCTGCGTTCTGCCATACACAGTGAACATTGTTTTCTCAAACCACGGTTGTTGTTCATCGGAACCGTACTGGGAATACGTGTAGGCAAGCGCCAGTTTAATCTGCCGGTGCGATGAGTTTTCGTACTGCGCACACAATTTCATGCCTTCGTTGCGACTGAATTGCACAATAGCGTTCAGGGCCGTACCGAAAACAGCGTACGAAGAATCATTGATCACCAGCCTAGCCGTTTCCAGAATTTTTGTTGAATCGCTGCAGAAACCGAGCATGTACAACGCCGTTGCACGCACGAGCGATGACGAGTCTTTCAACGCAAGCTCCTTCAATTGTGCGCCAATGGAATCGACCATCATGATCGTTTTTCCCAGCGCCTGGCGGCGGATTTCGTATTGCTTGTCGTGAATGGCTTCGGCCACAACCTGTTTCGCCAGCACACTCTCCGCCTGGTTCGGGGCCAGGGCGTCAATGGCTTCGATCTTGTCGACATAATTCTTTGCATGCCTGTACTGGAATGCCCACTCTTCCGGTGTGTGATGATCTTTCTTCCAGCACAACAACGATTTTTCCGCGTCAACATTCACGAGATCGGGTTTCGATGCCAGGTCAAAACGAAACGTGTCAATTTTCGAATCGGCAACAATCTGCTCCCGCTGAATTTTTCCACCCACGTAAATGTCCACGTCCACCGGCAAACGAAACACCGGAACTCCGCGGGTGTAATCCTGAACCTGTTTGACGATTACTATCTCTTCTTTATTCTTTGCATCCCAGGTGTAAGTAATATCAAGTTCAGGATGTCCCGCGGACAAAAACCATTGATTGAAAAACCAGTTCATGTCCTGACCGGTTGTTTTTTCGAACGCAAGACGCAGGTCGTGAATTTCAACCGCCTGGAATTTATTTGTTTCGAGATACAATTTCAGCGACGCGAAAAAAGCTTCATCACCCACGTACCCCCGCAACATGTGCAGTACCTGTCCGCCTTTGTTGTACGAATGCGAATCGAACATGTCTTCCTGCGATTCGTAGTTGTACCGGATCAATGGTTCCTGTTTGCCGGGGTAGTCCGGGTTGTCGTGGGGAACACCTGCTTCAAACAAGTAGCCCATCAACGATTGGTAATGATGGAGGTCGGCTTCTTCTTTTCCGTACTCGTGTTCTATCCACAGGTATTCACCATACGTCGCGAATGATTCGTTGAGCGGAAGGTTTGACCACGATTCAGACGTTACGTAATCGCCGAACCACTGGTGAAACAATTCGTGCGAAATATAATCTTCGTACGAGCCGTCGATCAGTTCGCGCGAATCCATCTGCAGAAAATCGCTGTGCAAAGTGGCCGTTGTATTTTCCATCGCACCGGAAACATATTCCCGTGCACAGATCTGTGAATATTTCGCCCACGGATATTCCACCCCTAAAACGGTCGAAAAGAACTCCAGCATCTTCGGTGTTTTTCCGAAAACATTCCGCGCATATTTTTCGAACTCGGGCTCTACATAATAACTCACTTCTTTTCCTCTCCACGTGTCTTTCACCACTTTGAAATCACCGGCAGCCATCATCACCAGGTAAGGTGCATGCGGAAGGTCCATTTTCCAATGATCGATTTTTTGCCCGTCCGCATTTTTTGTGGATGAAACCAATACGCCGTTCGAGAGCGTTACAAGATTCGGCTCCACGGTCATCGTAATTTCAGTAGTCATTCTTTCGTTCGGGCGATCAATCGTTGGGAACCATGCACTGCTCGCCTGTGTTTCTCCTTGTGTCCAGAACTGGCGTGGAATGTTTGGATCAGTATCATCCGGGTCAATAAAATACAATCCGCGGTCATCGGAAATTGCAGCACTTCCGCCTTTTTTTAATTCGTTCGGACGCGCAACGTAGTCAATTACGAGCGTGAAAAATTCAGTCCGCGCAAATGTTCGTCCCAGTTGAATCGCAATGACGTCGTTTTCATATTTGTATTCCGGCGTGATCGAATCTTTTCGCATCGGGTCAACCAAACGGATCCGTGTGATGTCCAGTCCGCGCGCGTCCAGTTCTGCAACCGCCGTAGGATAGAAGTATGGTTTTGCGCTGATGGTTGCTTTACCATAGAGGTACCGTTTTTTCCAATCCGGTTTTACTTCAAGCGCGGTATGCGTAAGATCGATAAGACGTTTGGCAGTAGCGTGATAATCCGGCCGCGCGTACGGACTTATACCTCCAAACATTGACGTTTCCGATTGCGAAATGTTTGAAGTTGGCGACTTCTGGGTCTTGCAGGCAGCAATAACAATCACTGCAAGAAATGGAATTAAAAAGCGATGCATTTTCATAGATAAGGTCTGATCAAATATGAGGAAAATCTCTTCTTTTGGTGCTCCACTCATCCGAATAGCGAACCACTTAAACGAAATACGGTTCGGAATCGGATAATAATCGCGGCGAAGACGTATTTTTACAGGACTTAACTATGAAAAACAAACAGTACACGGCTAAAGTAAACGGCGATTCAGAATATCGGATCGAACTGAATAATGCGGGCAATTCAACCGGCACAATCAACGGAGAAAATTTTTCGTGTGATCTTCTGGATTCGGGCAGCAATCGTTTTCATGTCATTCGCGATAACAAATCATACGAGCTCGAAATTCTTGATGCAGACCTCGAAGCGAAAACGATGCTCGTGAAAGTAAACGGCCGCGATTACGAAATAGCATTGAGCGATCGTTACGACGAGTTGCTGAAATCACTCGGTATGGACAAGATTTTGGGCGCGAAAGTGAACGAAATGAAAGCGCCGATGCCTGGCCTGGTTCTTGATATCCGTGTATCGGAAGGACAGGCCATTGCCAAAGGAGAACCAATCATTGTACTGGAAGCAATGAAAATGGAGAACATCCTGAAATCACCAGCGGATGTGACCGTGAAAAAGATTCTCGCGAAAAAAGGAAGTGCAGTGGAGAAGAACCAGGTACTGGTTACGTTTGAGTAACACAAACAGATAATTATTTTCGATTTTCCATGAACGTGGCCTATCGAAAAATCGGCAATCGAAAATCAACAAATCGAATCATGGCATCAAGAAGAGAATTTTTACAGAAAAGCCTTTTAGCCGGAGTCGGCATCGGTCTCCTCGGAAAATCAGTCCTGAATGCAACTGAAAATAAGGGGAAAATTATTTTCGCTGAAAGCAACGCAGACTATACGGTTCCCGCACTTCCATACGCATACGATGCCCTGGAGCCGTGGATCGACATGAAAACGATGCAGGTCCATCACGACAAACATCACCAGGCGTATGTTGACAACCTCAATAAAGCGTTAAAAGCTTCCCGCGAAAAAAATCCAACCGAACAAATCCCAGATCTTGTGCTGCCGGGTGCATCTCCCAATGTTGACGGACCGGAAAAAATCCTTTTTAATAAGTCACAAAGTTGGATGGATCTCGAAAATATGCTGAAGGGCGCGGGCAAACTGGATCCGGTCATCCGGAATAACGGCGGAGGTCACTGGAACCATTCGTTCTTCTGGGAAGTCATGCAACCTGCTGCACTTGCGGGAACACCAAATCTCCCTACCGGAAAATTCGCAGAGACCATCAATTCCACCTTCGGTTCATTCGATAAATTCAAAGAACAGTTTGTGAAAACAGCCAAAGAACGTTTCGGCTCAGGCTGGGCCTGGCTGGTTTCGGTAGACGGACAGCTCGCCATCACCTCTACACCCAACCAGGACAATCCGTTGATGGACACTGCAGATATGCAGGGACGTCCCATTCTCGGGTTGGACGTCTGGGAGCACGCATACTATCTCAAATACCAGAACGTACGTGCCGACTACATCAACAACTGGTGGAATGTAGTGAACTGGGAAAATGTGCAGGCGCATTATTACGCATAGTTTTTAGAGCACAAGCAGTGGCAAATCGCGACTTGCTCTTAATGCATGAAAAAATAACCACGGAGGCACGGCGTAAGAACAATACTGCTGGCTGCATTTCTTTCGGCGCAGCGAATAGAAAACAGTCGCTTCGCTTCTGTCAGTACAAACCCGAAGGGTTTATTTTCCACCGCTCCGAAGGAGTCCTTGGGACCGTGCCGACATAAGTAGCACTGAAGTTATGCCCCGTGTCGCAGTGGTAAAAGTTTCAGTATCTTGAAGCGAACATGAAATACATCACACTACTTTTCCTTGTTCTTCTGTCGTTTCATCTGCCCGCGCAGGAAACATCGATCACCAGCCAGGATTTTCCCGGGGTAAAGTCGGTAAAGTTTTATACCACCACAACAGATTCTGCCGGTAAGGTCATTTCCAAAAAGAATTTTTTCCAGGAAATTCAGTTCGACAGCAATGGCCGGAAAGAGCGCGTGTTCAATTATGAGAAGAGGAAACTTAAAAACAGCGCGTATTATTTTTATGATTCACTCGGACGCATGAGCATGCGCATCAACTGGACCAAAAAAGAGGGAAATCTAAAATACCTCTACGAATACTCACTCGATTCCACCGGACATTTCATCATTCAACACGAACTCCACGACCGGAAAATTACCCGCACCGAATCGTCGTTTTGGGATACGCTTTCCAAATGCAACTGGGTCAGCACCTGGTACGGCGAATCAACGTATGGCGCACCACCTTCGCAGGACTGCTACGACAAGAACGGACAACTCATGCGTCGTTCTTCTCTGAATGGTTTCACGGAATACCGTTACGATAGCCTCGGAAACCTGACCATGATGCTCGTCCGCCACTTTGAAGATGGCCATTGTTCAGGTTACAACCCGCTTCGCTATACGAATACGTACAAAGACGGCCACCTGTCGACATGTGCAACCAAATGGTCCACCACCTGGTTCGATTACAACGAAAAGGGGCTTATTTTCAAGGAACATCGCAGAGTTACTGCAAACCAATTCGTTGTCACAGAAGCCGAATACACGTATTATTAAAAGGCACATTGGTGTTTAATAACACCTTACACCAACACAAAACCGAAATCCCGATCGAAACCCCCACTTATACCGCTCCGGCTAACGTCTCCCGTCTAATCTCTAATGTCTAATTTTCTCCTTATCTTTGCCTCTCTTAACACATTCAATATGAATCCTTTTATCATACTCGGTTTCATGGGCCTCGGGACTACGGAACTGATTGTTATCCTGGTTGTTGTGCTGCTTCTGTTTGGCGGAAGAAAAATTCCTGAATTCATGAAGGGCCTTGGAAAAGGTATCCGCGAATTCAAGAACGAATCCAAAAACAACGGCGCCGAGACGAATAACGCTCCTGAAAAGAAAGACTAACAATATCCTGAATTGAAAATGTTGAATGTTGAATTATTCAGCATTCAACATTTTTCATTTATAATTTGACCAAGTGAAACGCTACAATTCGTTTTCCGAAGTAAAGAATGATCTCGGGGCCGGTACAATTACCTGTGTATCGCTCGTAGACTCGTACTTGTCGCGCATCGAAGAAACGAAAAACCTTAACGCATTTCTCGAAACATTTTCTGAATCTGCACGCGCGAAAGCAGCTGAAGTCGATCAGAAAATTGCAGCGAAAACCGCTGGCCGTTTGGCCGGAATGGTCATCGCACTCAAAGACAACATCTGCTACAAAGACCACAAAGTTTCTGCTTCATCGCAGATACTCGGCGGGTTTGTTTCTCCATACAGTTCTACCGTGGTTGAACGTCTTCTTGCCGAAGATGCAATCATCATTGGCCGTACCAATTGCGACGAATTTGCAATGGGTTCTTCCAATGAAAATTCATCCATGGGCAATGTGCTCAACCCGCTCGATACCAAACGCGTTCCCGGTGGTTCTTCCGGTGGTTCTGCTGCGGCAGTAGCTGCGCATTTATGTCTCGCTGCGCTGGGAACAGACACCGGCGGATCCATTCGTCAACCGGCTTCTTTCTGCGGCGTAGTTGGCATGAAACCTACTTACGGACGTGTTTCCCGCTGGGGAATTATTGCATACGCATCTTCATTCGACCAGGTTGGTCCGTTAACACACACCGTGGAAGACGCTGCATTAATTCTCGAAGTCATTGCCGGCAACGATGAATTCGATGGCACACTTTCCACGAAAGAAGTTCCTGCATATTCCAAAGAACTTGCTGTCGCTGGGAAAAAACGCGTGGCTTACCTGAGAGATTGTCTCGAAAGTCCCGGCCTCGATCCGGATATCCGCGACCGCATGAATGCCATCATTGAGCAATTGCGCAGCGAAGGACACACCGTGGAAGCTGTTGATTTTCCATACCTCGATTATCTCGTGCCGGCGTATTACATTCTTACCACGGCGGAAGCATCATCGAACCTTGCACGTTACGATGGAATCCGTTACGGGTACAGAAGTAAAAACGCACACGATCTCGAGTCGACGTACAAGAAATCGCGCAGCGAAGGATTTGGTCCGGAAGTAAAACGGCGTATCATGCTGGGCACTTTTGTACTGAGTGCCGGATATTACGATGCGTATTATTCCAAAGGACAAAAAGTGCGTCGCCTCTTGCGCGATAAAACGGAAGAAATTCTCAACGCATACGATTACATTATACTTCCGTCGACACCGGGAACAGCTTTCGAATTCGGTGCAAATTCTGCCGATCCGATCAAAATGTACCTCGAAGATATTTTTACGGTACAGGCAAATCTCACCGGAATTCCGGCAATTTCTGTTCCTGCAGGAAAAGCTAAAAACGGGCTTCCGATCGGCGTGCAGGTGATGGCGCGGAATTTCGACGAAAGCGGCATGATGGCTTTTGCGGACCATGTCCAGAAATTAGGCTGATTTCAGCCGTTTTGCGCGTTTTTAACAATCGAACGGTGATAGATTGACCGTTTTACAGGCGATACTAATTATATTGCCGGCCATCTTTGTAAATACGCATACTTTTTTCACAACTGTACCGTATAAGTAAGTGTACAGTTTAGCCGGGTCCGGGGACTCATTTGGAGGGAAATGCCGATGTTGAAAAAACTGATCATTATTTTTGTGCTGATTTCGGGCAATTTGTTTGCCGGCGCTAAGGACACTCTGTTTGCCGATGATCCCATCGCACGCATGCTCGACAGCCTCGCGCACAACAGTTACATCAGCCGCATTCCGAAAGTTCCGCAACAGCGCAACAACGTTTTTGGTTTTGCACCGGATTCTGTTCCGCATCCTTCGAAAGAGGTTGTTCAGCAACGTCTGAATATGCTCGACGCACAATCGCCGTTCGACATGGCGTATACCGAAGAAGTGCAGCCGTACCTCGATCTGTACGCATACAAACGCCGCACGCTTGTTGAGCGCATGCTCGGACTTTCGCAGTTGTACTACCCTATTTTTGAAGAACAACTTGATCGTTACAATCTCCCGCTGGAGTTGAAACACCTCGCGGTGATTGAATCCGCATTGAATCCAAGCGCCACTTCTTCTGCCGGTGCACGCGGACTCTGGCAGTTCATGTACGCCACAGGAAAAATGTACGATCTCGAAATTACTTCGTACGTGGATGAGCGTTGCGACCCGTATAAGTCAACAGTTGCCGCCTGCCAGTTTCTCCAGTATCTCTACAACATTTACGGCGACTGGCAGATTGTACTTGCAGCCTACAACGCAGGCCCGGGCAATATCAACAAAGCCATCCGCAAGGCTGGCGGCGGAAAGAAAACGTATTGGGAGATCCGTCCGTTTCTTCCGCGCGAAACACAGGCGTATGTTCCCGCATTCATTGCCGCGAGTTACATCATGACCTATCACCAGGAGCACAATCTCTATGCAATTGCTCCGCGTGCAACGTTTTACGATGTGGACTCCGTGAATGTAAAACAGCAGCTGAATTTCTCGCAGGTCGAAGCAGTTCTCGGAACACCGTATGATGAACTGGTGTTTCTCAATCCCATGTACAAGCTGGGTGTGATTCCTGTTTCAGTGGGCGAGCCATATCATATTGTTCTCCCTGTGCAGCAGGTGGGCAATTTCGTGATGAACGAAGCGAAGATTTATGATTACGTGAAAACAGATTCTGTGCTTGCTGCTATGACCGTTGCGCAAATTCAGAAAACGCATACCGTCAAGAAAGGAGAACACATCAACACCATTGCCAAGAAGTATAAATGTTCGGTTACCGAAATCAGGCAATGGAACAATCTCACGAGCAATTATCTCACCACGGGACAAAAGCTGATCATTTACCAGCCGGCATCTACTCCTGCACCTGCAGAAGTGAAAAAAGATCCACCGAAAACAGCTACCGTGGGCGCAGCCAAAGAACCGACCAAAGTGGAGAACACCAATTCGGGCACAGCCACGTATAAATATTATACGGTTAAAAAGGGTGATTCTTTGTGGAGTATCGCGCAGGCCAACGGAACAACTGTTGAAGAATTGAAGCGACTCAACGGTTTTGGCAGCAAAGTCGTGCTCCATATCGGCGACAAGATCAAGATCAAGAAATTATAGCACCGACTTCTCCCGCACCGTAGTGTTTCTGTTGATGGAAATAGCACGCAGATTTAGCGGATCATGCGGATTGTCACTGATTCGAATTGCTGTGCGATTTGCAACGCTTGAGTAACGCACGATCCGCCGCGGCGGATCATCCGCCCAAATCCTTTTCGCGCAACGATCCGCAGGTTTCCACGATCGCGAAGCGATCATCCGCGCAAATCCGTTTCAATCCGCGCCGTGAGCCATTCGACAAGCTCATGACAGGCTCCGCGAGCGGTCCGCGTTCCTATTAAGCAGCTTTTGAGCAACACATCCCGAAGCATTAGGAGCGCAACAATTCAATCTGTGTAATTCCGCTAGTTCCGTGTATTCCGTGTACTGACTCGGCAGCAATCCGGGCCACACAAATCGCACAGCGATTTAAATCCGTTTTTAATCCGTCCTTCCCGCGCCGGGGGCATCCGAGAATGCCTTAATTTTACCGTAACCCTTGTATTCCCTGATGAAACAAACCCTGATCTCATCTGCGTTTATTTTCCTGTTTTCATTTTTGCCCGCGCAGCAAAAAGTATTTCATTTTCTCTACGTACACCAGGCTGCGTCACTCACCAAGCAAACGACCATGGGTGGTTATTCCATTGGTTATCGCCGCGTGACGTATAATCTCAGCGCCGGTTATGCGCGGGGAACGGATCACCAGCATCTCAATCCCGACCAGGTTGACGACAACAAACTCCAGGGCGAATTAAGTTCAAGCGCGGTTGTATTTCCCGATCCCAAACCGATGAATTCATATCTCGAAGATGTGAATTCGAAATACGAAGGCCCGCAAGTGCGTTTGGGAATTACCTGTTTTCTCCGTTGCAACGATACGCTTGGGCGTCGTCCCTTTTCCGGTCCGCATGCTGGTCTTGAAGCCAGTTACATGCGCGTAACCGAAATGCAAACGGTAACGTACAAATCGAAAAACAGTGAAGAGCGCTGGGTCTACGATGGCGGAAATCGCTTTCATGCGGTCGGTGCAGTTTCACACATCGGCTGGCAGTTTGCGCTGCTGAACAATCGTCTCTATCTCGACACCCGTTTCGTAGTTCCGTTTCTCTACCCATTCACCGATGAGCCCAACGTAAACAGTCCTTTTGCCGGAACGAAATATGAATTCCAGGTGAGTGCAGCATGGCACATCGGGTGGAAAAACACAGACGAACTGCAGAGCGGCCCAAAAGAAAAAGTGCGGGATAAGATCTGAGACTTTGTCCTTTATTCTCCGTAACTTTTAGGTTCAATTCATCAATCATGAAATGGACTTTTTTCGTCAAACATAAAATGGCGGCTGCCGCTTTGCTCGGCACGGTCATGGCGCTGGTTATACTGAATAACGTCAGCGAACAACGGAATTCGGATGAGCTCAACAATGCATTTTCGTCGATGTACGAAGATCGCCTGATTGCAGAAAGCTATCTTCTCAACATGTCGGGCAGATTGCACGAAGTCAATAAGATCACTTCTGCTTCGGGTCAAAACGCCGGCGACTTGCGGAAAGAGCTTCTTCCTGTAATTGCGCAGGTCAATGAGACCATTGAGTTGTACCGGAAAACCAAACTGACCACGCAGGAAGAAATCGAGTTCGCAATTTTTACAGGGAAAATCGACCAGGTTTCGGCCCTCGTGCGTGCGGGAAATTTTGAGCGTTGCAGGATCATCACCGATGAAGCACTTACAACGCTTCACGTACTTTCCGATATCCAGGTAGCAGAAGGTTCGCGGTTGAAAGACAACTCGCAACGGATTTTTTCAAGTTCGATCAGCAGTTCCCAGTTCGAAATTGCCATACTCATCATCATTGGCGTAATTATCCAGGCGCTTGTTTTTTCTTCCCGCAACCTGGGCGGACGGGCACAGCAGAATTACAAGTTGAACTGATCGGGCGGTTCCTCCACGTATTTTTTCAACGACGCGTTACTACAAGGCACGAAGCAGTCTCATCATCGACAATTTTTCACTTAAGCATTTACAAACGGCTATCTCATTTTCTCGAATTATTTTCGTCCTGCGCGTGGTCAGTATGTTTTGCCGGGTGGTTCAAAATACTTACCTTTAACGTTAGTAACGCGCTTCGTTATTATGATCATTTCTTTTGGTGATAAGATCACCCGAAAAATCTGGGAAGGCGAAAGAGTCAAGGGATTGCCCGGAGAAATCCAGGAGGTTGCAAGAAGAAAATTGAGAATGTTAAACAGCTCACAAAATATTGCAGACTTGCTGATTCCACCTTCAAACAGGCTCGAAAAACTCAAGGGCAATTTAAAAGATTTCTACTCGATCAGGATCAATGACCAGTGGAGAGTAATGTTTAAATGGAACAATGCCAGCGCGGAACAAGTGGAAATAATCGATTATCACTAGAGCAAACGACATGAAAAAGCTCAAAAACATTCATCCCGGTGAAATCCTCCTCGAAGAATTTCTTCTTCCCCTGGAAATTACCGCGTATCGCCTCTCGAAGGACATTGGAATTCCACAAACACGTATTTCGGAAATTCTGAAAGGTAATCGTCGGATTACCGCCGATACGGCTTTGCGTCTTTCCAAATATTTTGGAAATAGCGCAAAATTCTGGCTGGGTCTTCAGAATGACTTTGACATTGAAGAAGAAAGCGCCGGAAAGAAAGCGGAATTGAACGCGATCAAAAAGTTTTCCCGGAAAGCGGCGTAGTCAATGCTGATTTAAATCGCGAAGCACGGTTACTTCCCCAACTCCACTTTCCCCGCATACTTCCACACCATCTTCTTCGTATCATCAAACGCCTCGCACATCCGCGTTTTCGATTCGGTATTCATCCACTGCGGAAGTGAATCCGTTCCACACCACGTTGCAGGAACAATCACATGCTGCTTCAATGAAGGATCATAAGCGCGGTAGACCCACGTTGGAATAAACGCTGTGTTCTTCAGCAATTTTTTTCCGGTCGTGTGATTCTTTTCGATTGTCACGTTGAAGATCAGCCCCGCATCTGTATACCGCCAGTATTGATTCGAAACAAAATTCCCCAGCGACCAGGCCACAATTCCGGAATCCAGCGAAGCGTTGTTTTTTGTTTTGAAATAATCAACCGGCCCGATCACGTGCGGGTGCGCGCCAATCACGAGGTCTGCGCCATAATCTGCAGCCCAGTGAAACATCGAATCCTGTTTGGCGGTTGGTTCCGCAATATTTTCAACGCCCCAGTGATAGATCACCACCAGGATATCCGGGTTCATCGCGCGCGCGCGACGCACTTCACGGCCCACGCTTCCGCTGTCGGCAACATTCAGCATGTATTTATGATCGGCCGAAGGATAAGCGCCATTGGTCCCGTAGGTATAATTCAGAATGGCAATGGAAATTCCATTCTTGTTCAGCATGCGGATCGAATCGTGATCGCGTTGAGAATCGAATGTTCCGGTGCTTCCCAGGCCGGCTTCACGCACTTTTTTCAATGTACGCTGCAAGCCTTCCTCGCCGGTATCCATCGAATGGTTATTCGATGTGACCACGAAATCGAACCCGGAATTAGTAAGCGCGCTTATATATTCATCCGGCGTATTGAAAGCCGGGTAACCGCCGTATGGCCTTTTCGGTCCGGCGGTGGTCAGCTCAAGATTTCCGATCATGATATCCGGCGCCGACAACGCAGCTTTGATTTCTGCGAACGATGGATTGAAATCATACGTCCCATCGGCCTGTTTCGCGTTCACCATTTGCGGGCCATGACACATCAGGTCGCCCACAAATCCGAGCGTGATGGTAGTCAATGAGTCCTCTTTCACCCCCGAAATGGCTGCCGCGTGCGGATTTACACCCGTTTGTGGCTCTTTCCAGGCCGCAAGGACAAAAGCCGCCAATAGCAGCGAAATTCCACTGAAGTAGTGGAAAATATTGGAAAAATCGATGTTTTTGTGCCTGAGTAGCATGGTTGATACCCGATAAACGGGCGACAAAGAAACGAAAAGCCGGAAACCCCGGATGTTTTTTTACGTATTTCCTTTTGAAAAGTCCGGAGATTAAGTAATTTTATAATTCAGGCAAACTAACTATTAGAAGCTCAACCACAACTAAATAGAATTACCATGAAAAAATTTCTCGCTCTAATCCCTGCAGCAGCACTCGCATTCACCGTTGCAAGTTGCAAAAAAGACGTAGCCGCAGAAGGTGACGTAATCTCCGTTTCTTCTGTTTACAAATGTGTAGTATTCGAATACTCAGCAACATGGTGCAATCCATGCGGCGTATACGGATATCCTGCAATGCATGATCTTATGCATGAGTATGGCGAAACAAAGCACCAGGCTGTGGGAGTATTCCTGCACCCAAGTGATAACATCGTGAACAACGAGCCCGCTGGTATGGAAGATCTTCTTGACTTCTTCGGATTCAGCGGAACTCCTTCTTCTGCTGTAAACGCTGGTCCTGACACGTATCCTACTTACCTCGAGCCAAAAGTTACCCAGGCAATTGCTGCTAACCCAACTGCTAAAGCAGGTATTGGTATGACGCACACAATTTCCGGTAACACAGTTACAGTAACAACCAAAACAGTATTCTTCAATGATGTTTCTGGTTCTTACAACCTCGCGGTATACGTTACTGAAGACCATATCATGGAAACTCAGAACGGCCAGACTGGCGAAGTTGAACACAACTACATCCTTCGCGGAATTGCTGGTGCAAAAGCATTCGGAACACCAGTTGCAACCAACCCGGTTAAAGGAACAAAGATTGATGGTTCTTACACTGTTACCCTTCCACAGGAAACACGTAGCAACTCAAACCTTCACGTAGTTTGTGTACTGTACAAGATGGATCCGGCAACCGGTGAACCAACCGATGTGCTGAACTCAAACAGCTACTAAAAAAAAGGTCCTCGCTCAGCGGGGACTTTTTTTACCCTTTCCTTTTATTGTATCAACATATTCGTTTGAAGTCATGAAACTCAAAGCGTTGTTTCTTCTTGTATTTTGTGCATTCTTCCTGGCTGGTGATCTGGGCGCGGAAGAAATGAAAAAGAAGAGGAGAAAAAAGAAGAAGAGAAGAGGCAAAGTCGTTGCCTTTAAAGGTGGGCAAATGGGTGTGCAGGCCGGCGCCGGATTTCTTGTAAAAACCAATTACTCCAAATCAGATTATTCGATTTACGGAACCAACGATATCAAAGGCGGCTTCCCTTTCAGCATCCGTGCAGAATATGGTGCAACAGATTTCCTCGGAATCGGTTTGTGGTTTGGTATGTACAAAGATGCAGTAACCATTACGGACGTAACTGCGCCTGACAATGTTTACGGCTTCGATCACAAGTATATGCAGATCTGTTTGCGACCCGCATTCCACGTTCCATTGGGAATGGCCAAGCTTGATCCTTACGTGGCTATCCCGTTCGGATTAAACAAGGTAAAAGCAACGGCAACAGGCGACGGATTCAACTACGTTCAGGAGCCGCTCAAAAGTGGTTTCGCCTGGGGAATTCATGCGGGAGCGAATTATTATTTCTCCGAGCACGTTGGCATTTTCGTTGAAGGCGGCTACGGCCAGTGGTTGCCGATGGTAAACCTGGGGATTGCGGCGAAATTTTAGAAAAGAATATTTATAGAAAAGCCCGTCCCGGTTGAACCGGGACGGGCTTTTTGTTTTCACACACTCATTCACGGAACAAACCGTTCATCATAACTGATTTCATGCTCCTTCAGCAGCCTGTAATACTCTTCCTGCAGTGATTCTTTGGAATGATGGGCTTCCTGATTGGCGACATACTTAATCACGTTTTCCTTGTGTCGCCAAGAGTACGTAAATGCTCCAAATCCGTCCATCCATCCCGCAAAACCCGGAAACAAATTCTTCTCTTTGATGAGTTGAGTCGTGCTTAATTTAATGTCCTTCATGAGATCGGACAAGGCTACAGACGGGTGAAGGTGCGTGACGATGTGAATGTGATCTTCCACTCCGTTGATAATGTACAAATGACATTTCTTGTTTCTGAGAAGGCCTGATATGTACATGAATAATTCATCGCGGTTTTCTTTGATCAAAACAGGCTTTCGAGAACGCGTGCAGAATACGAGTTGGTAAAGTATTTGGGTGTAAGTCGACATTGTTTGCATAAGTTTTAAATCAAATATTCAACCCCTTCAGGGTTATGGAATATGAACTGGTGTGGGGTTTAATTGTGATAGCTAAGCGCCACACGTTCTGTTGCGCAACCCCGAAGGGATTATGGAGTGAGCCTGTGTGGAATTTAATTTGCGGTTGCTAAGAATGCCATACGTTCTGTTTACGTAACCCCAAAGGGGCTATGGAGTGAGCCTGTGTGGAATTTAATTTGCGGTTGCTAAGAATGCCACACGTTTTGTTCACGTAACCCCGAAGGGGTTAAATATTAATACAGAGGCGGCACGCCGCTGGCCCCAACCCCGAAGGGGTTGAATATCTCCCCGCATTATCTCACAAACAAACCCCACTCATCATCCACATCCATTTCCGTGTGTGGCATCGCATGCACTTCTTTCATCCACGCATTAAATACCTTTTTGTACGATTCCATTTCCTGGCGAAGTATATGCACATAGCGCATATCAACTTCGCCATACATTTCGAAACCGTATGTACCCGTGGCAATGTATGCAGCATGATAGCGCATCAGCGCCGCATTCTGCACAGTGATCAGCCAGTCCCCGCATTCAAAGACACCTGCGAACTTAGGGGCAAGCATGCAAGCCGATTCCAGCATGGGCGAATGAAATTCGCGATCCTGCTCGGGTAACGACTCAATGACCGCATTTACAGTATTGAGTATTTCGAATGCCTGTTTATACAGCGGGTGATTGCGCATCCGCTTCTCTTCTTCTTTTTGTTCGCGGTCCATTGCCGCTTTTTCTTCTTCCGAAAGCTTGTCCCAGTTGAAATCATCGTCGTCATCATCATCCCAAATCATACCTGAAAAATATTTATGTGAAACTTTAAAAATGGCGGCAAATATAAATTCCGTTATTTCTAAATTCCAAATATTTTTTTCTCTCCGGAAGCTTTCCCCGTAGGGGAAGTTTTTTCTGACATGCCGAAATATTGCTGTAAGTAGCTTGTTTTGTCATCCCGAGCGATCCTGAGCCTGCCGAAGGGCGGGGTACAAAACAAAAGCCGGGCACAACTACCCGGCTTTCGCAACATTAACCTTCCGTCCACGGATGAACGGCACGCAAACTTAGTTCTGCGTCTGCAACGCATGAATGTAATCATCAAGCTTCTCTACAATGTTATCGTAACTGAACTGTGCCAACGGTGTCGGGTTCACGTTGTGGAACTCCGGGTTGTTGTTCTTACGCAACGTGTAGATATTCTGCTTTCCTTCTTCGAAGCGACCGATCGGATCGATCGTCATCGTAAGGATCTGGTAATCGTAATTCTTCGCGAGCTCATAGAGCATGTCGAAGTTCTCTCCCAGACCTGCAACTTCGTCGATCGTCATGAAGCGTACTCCTTTGCGGATCTTTCTGTCTTTCCGGCTCAGGCGATCGCTATCGATGATTGAAAGACGCGCGATACACAGCAGTGCAAGCATGGTATAGTTCTGACCGTTTGATCCCGGAGCATCTTCTCCTTTCGGAGTTTTCAAACTGATGGAAAGATCGAAGTACGATTTCGGGTTGGTCAGCTTTTTGATGTCCGGCTTCACGTTCTTCCCGTCGCTGTGCTCAAGGAATGCTTTGAGAATGATTGCATCGGCACCTTCTCCTTCGTTCTCAAACATCTTGAACAAACCAACGTTCTGCGCTTTCGCAGCGATCTGCTTATTCAATGAACGGATCCAACTGATAGGATACGATTTCGACGGATCGAAATTGATCTCCACGTAGTGGCCGCCGGAAATTTTATTCGAGCGGAAAAATTCGCGCATATCTTCAATCCGGTCGCGGTATTCGGTGTACACCTCTTCAATCTTCGAGAAGATGCCATTGATGATCTTCAACTTGTGGTCGTTGATCTCGTTCATCTTCTGGTTGATGTTTTTCAGGTGCTCCTCAATATCGCTGGCGAGATCTTCCTCTATGCGCGACGGGTCCTGGATAATTTTCGGTAACATCACTTCAGCAAGTGTCTGGAAATCGTATTTGTGATTGCCTTTCAAACGCTCATCATCAATGTTGAACTTCTCGTCCTTCATGATGGCTTCGTAATTCGATTCGTATGCCTTCTGCGTAGTGATCACCGTTACCTTCAGTTTGTTCACCTGCGATTCTTCAACCGAATCTGTAACTTCTTCCGGTTTGAATTCGCCGATATACTGCGTGTAACGTGTAAGCACTTCCTGGTAGCGGCTCTCCAACGACGGCATCTGCTCCATCAACCCGATCAAACGCTGTTCGAGTGATCCCTGGCGACGTGAAATATCCTGCAGGCGCTGCGTAAATGCGTTGTACAGCATCTTCGTGCTCGATCCTTGCTCCTTTTCAATTTCGCGGATCTCTTTATTTACTTTCTCCAGGCTCTTCTCCCCTTCGTCGGCCTTGAGGTACGTGGCAACATCCTTCTGCCAGTCTGCATAACGCTCAGTAAGCGATTTCTTCGTTGCCTGGAAATTTTTCAATTCGCGTTCTTTCTCCGGAAGCTGCGTGGTGTCGAGCTGTTTGATTTGCCCTTCAATCGCCAGTAATCCTCCCTGCGAATTGGAAATGATATCGTCCGCTTCGCGAAGTTTTTGCAAAGCATCTTCCCAGTTCTTTTTCGCTTCATCGTACTGCATCCGCAGGTTATGCTTCGGATTCGTGTACAGGTCCATGATCAGGTTGAACTCTTCCTTCGACATGACCAGCGTTTCGTCCGGGTTGAAATTTTCCAGCTCTTCGCGCTTCAGCCATGCATCAGACACCGAAGTATTGAATCCGAATTCCATGAGATGGTCGCGCAGCATGCGTTGTGTGAAACGTTCTGCATGCAATTTCTCCAATTCCTTCTCGATCGTATTTCCGTACTTCTGCAATTCCTTTTCAATCGTGTCCGGGTTGTTGAACATTTGCTTGTTCACATACGTTACGTACTCCATCACGCCGCCCATGTTCACCCAGAAACCTTTACTGTCTTTGTCAACAGGCTTCAGGTTTTTGTATACCGATTCCGGATCAGGAATAAAGCGTTCTCCGGCTTCTTTCTCATCCGGCTTCTTCGTGCCGAGCGTTTTGAAATGCATCAGCACCGATTCTTCTTCCTTCGAAAGCTTGCCGGCATTGCGGATTGCCCACTGAACAACTGAGTCTTTATTCTCTTTGTCGAACAGCGGCATAAGTTCTTCGAGACGATTGATCTCGCCATCAAGCTGGTCCATGATGCCGTCGTATTCCGCCTGCGCCATGCGATAGTCGCGCGACCAGGAAGAAGCTTCAAACTGCTCGCGGATCTGTTTACGCTCGAGGAAATCTACAAACTCGTACATCTTCTTGCGTTCAGCAAGCGTTGAGTCTTGTTTGTAGAATGTTTCTTTCAGCAGTTCGATTGTTTTGTACGAACGAATCCAGAGCTCGGCAGCTTTTACTTTGCTCCATTTCGCGCTCGCGTCATCATATTCGGACTGAGAAATGTTGTATGCTTTTTCGTAACCCGAACGGTTCTTGTCGGCAAAGTCACGCTGCTTCTTGCGGTTTTCTAATTCTGTTTCGAGACGTTCACGCTCGCCAGTGATGCTGTCGAGCTCCCGCTCCACAGAATCCATGTTGAGATCGTTCACGCGTGTCTCCAGCTGAATCTGCTGCAGGTTCACGTAAGCCGTTTCCTTCTGCGTGCGGACGAGATCTTTTCCGATCACTTCGCGCTGCTGGTAAGCCCAGCCCGTTTCAAGTAACAACGCGCGGTGATTCGCAGTATCGCGTTTCTTCTTGTCTTCAAGCAACGAAAGCAGGCGGTCTTTTTTCAGCTTCACTGTTTCGTACACGCGCGCACGACGCTTGTATTCTTCGTGTGCTTCTTCAATTTCCTTTTTGCGTTTTTCGTATTCCTTGTTCTGGTCATCGTCATTCGCAAAGAGGAAATTTTTCAGGTCTTCCGATTTTGCACCCACACCTTTACCGCGGGCAAACGACTGGAGAATCTGCGCAAACGTTTTCAGTTTCTTGTCGTCGTGACTGAAATCTGTCGACAGGATCTGGTTGTTGAACAGCAAGCGATGGAATTCTGCTGTGCGCTGGTTAAATTGCTTCAGGATAAATCCGCGCTTTTCCAGGTTCTCACGCATCTTGTCGATCGGAAGTATCTGGTTGTTCGGCAGAAAATCGCGGTACAACAGGAACTGGTCCTGCGCTTCGAGGTTCATTTCCTTTTCCGGATCAAAGTCAACGCCTTTCTGGATCACAAACGGAAATACCGATCGTGCATTGGTCTGGATGTGCGTACCCACAATGATAAATTTATTGTGTTCCACTTCCACGTTGGCAAATGCATAACCGAAATAGCCTTGTCCCTGGTCGCCGCCTTGTTTCAGCACGACACCTTCCACGGTACGTTTTTCGGTTGTCATTACATCCGTTCCCGATTCCCAGAATTCTTTCTTCGCCACAAAAATGAGCTGAAGAAGATCGGCGATCACCGATTTTCCGGAACCGGATCCACCGGTAAAGTCAGTCCGCAACGGGTGAAGCAGGTAATCACAGTTGTTGTGATAGATTACGCCTACCGTGGAGAGGGAAAATATTCTTGGGTATTGTTTCATAGTCGTTTTGTGAATGACTGTTCAGTGATGTTTATTCTGCTTCACCTTCTTCAACGGGATAAAGTCCGCCGGTTTTCTCTTCGATCGAATTCGTTTCATCGATGAGACGATCGATGTTGTGAATCTCGTACGAGTACATGGTGAAGAGCCGCTCGATCGATGGCATGATCTCGAACAACTCTTTGTTGCGTGTATCGAAGTGAATCCAGCCGAGACGTTCAAACTCTTTGAGTGAGTTACGCACCCACTCGTCGATGGTGTTCTCGTCGATTTCCGTTGCTTCTTTTTCGCGGCGGCGGGCAAAGAGATTGTAGATAAAATTCTTGTACTCTTCGTTTGTTTTCAGCAGCTGGATAAAATCCGGAACGTAAATATCGTTGATGAAATATTTGTCGATCCGGTGAATCTTCAGCAGGAGAATTCCGAGCAGTGTATGCTCAGGCGTCAGTTTCTTCGCACGCGATTTTACAACGCCGCGGCTTTCGTCGTCCATCTCAAGATAGAAGTACCGCGCATAGTCCGAACCTTTTCCGGCGAGATTCACTTTGAAAAGATTGCGGTAATATAACCGCAGGTCCTCTTCGAACTTTTCCACGAAGTTGAACATCTCAACCTGGTGCGGATAGTTCTGGATGTGCTGACCGCTCTTGAACATGAAGTCAATCTCAGCGAACAACGCTTCGGCTTCTTCTGCTTCTAGGAAGCTATATTTTTTATTTGCATTTTCCATATTCCTATGCTCGGGTGTTTGGGATCCAGGTTAAATTCTTCAAATACGGTTACTTCGTAATCCGGGTTTTTCGTGAACTCTTTCAGAACGAGAGTCGCTTCTTTTACTGCTTCTTCATAATCATTGTCCTTATTCATGATTTTGTAGTAGTAGTCGGAGAAGTTTACTTTTTTCTTTTTCTCAACGTCCGCAGAAATTACATTGAACCATTCTTCAATGCGTTTTTCACGCGCCATGTATGCGCGACGCTCGTCGGCCTGGCGGGAAAGATCGGCTTCGTCCCATTCCAGCGTCTGCAGCTGGATTGGAGGTGGTTCGAGCAGCTGGAGATAATCGATTCCAGTGATGCGTGAACGGTCGCTGCACAATTCTTTTTCGCGGATGTGCGGTGCCAGAAAAACTTCCACGTTATGAACTTTCCGGTCCTTGAGTTTTTTCGTGCCGGAAAATTTACTGGTAGAATTTTTCAGCATGTACACCAGGAACGTTTCGATCTTCCGGTCGTAATCGCGTTTCTCGAAATCGTTGTACAGCTTGTTGATCTTCGGCTTGATGCGGTCAATGGTATGCGAAACGTTGATCAGGCGCATTTCAATATCCTTGAAATACATGCGCACGTCGCGTTTCATTTCGCGGAACTCAAACTCTACACCGAGATCGGCGTCGTCAAGCAATTGCTTGATATCATCTTTCGAAGAGAATGCACTGGAAAGTTTGTCAGCCTGTTCTTTGATACGGTCAAGCAACGCCTCACAGCCGATCAGCATCTCGCGGAAGTTGTCGTAATCGTTCTTCACGAGATCATTCAGCTGGTCCACGGTATCTTCGATCTGCGCCTGCAATGCACGCAGCTGCGCACTGATATCCGCTTTGTGTTTGAAGAACTGCGCGTGGTACCAGTGACGGAAATCGTCCAGGCTCTCGAGCTTGAGCGCGAGGAGCAGCACCAGGTCGTTGAACGTTTTCTGGATCTGCGAAGGATTGATCGCCGTGTGGACTTCACGCTCGAGCATGTCGCAGAAATTCTCCGCATACGTGCTCAGCTGGTATGTTTTTTCTTCGATGTTTTTGTCAATGAAGTGGCGCAGCAACCGGTGAACGGTTTCATCGTACTTCTGCGTTTCTTCTCCACGGCCGGAAGCCTGTCCGAGTTCGGCAAGCACCTGTTTGATCGTTTCCACGATGATCCGTTCGGGGAAAGCGCGCTCAATGATTCCGGCACGAACCTTCTGGAAAATGGCCAACACAATCAGTCCGTCTTCCTGGCGCGGCACAAGCAAATTGTACCGATCGCGAAGAATTTTTGGGAAATGCAGGGGCCTGGAGGTGCGTAATGCCGGCGGGATTAGTGATAATTGCTCCATAGGTAACAAATATACCCCCGGGAGACGCTGGTTTTCATTGGTGTTGACAGTTTGTTCATACCTTCTCCAAGCCCTTGAAAACTCACTTGCAATGTTGAAATCTTTTATCGTTTTTCGCTTGATGAAAATGGGGGATTTTACTAAATGAATTTTGAGGTCCTTACACCCGCTGAAATAGCACCGGAAGAAGCGCTTCACAGCCTGCAGAAAATGCGGGAGCGGGCGAAGCAAAAGTGGATGATCATTTTCTTGACCATCGGACTGCTTGTACTTGGCTCTTCGGTCGTTTACGCTCTGGAAATCAAGTGGCTGCTCATTGCCTATGCCGCGTCCTGTATTGCATCCGTTTTTATCGTGGGAGCCTGGGTCTTTCTGAAATTACCTGTCCTGACTGAAGTGGAACACAAGTACGCGCAGGTTGTGCTGCCCGGTTTATTCACGAAGACGGGAGCAACTGAAGTCCGTGTTGGAAAACATCACGACCTGTCTATGAAAACATTTCTCGAGGCCGGTCTCTACCACGACAAATACTCATCCATTTCCCGTGAAGATTATATCCAGGGGAAGTTTAACGAACGGCCCTTCGGAATGTATGAAATCGCCATTCAAACTGTAGCCACGTACGGCGGGGGCGGGGCTCAAAACACGGTGGGTACAAATCGGTTCTATGGCTGGTTTATCATTGTGCCGGCCGATCGCATTTCCGGTTTTCACTTCATCACGATGCGCTACCGCAACAACAATGGCGAGTCGGACGATTGGCACACGCTTACTTTGCAGCATTGGGAAGAAGACGTCCATCTTCAGAAATTTGTTCCCGGTGAATCAAAGTTTGACGACGCGTTTTTGCTGAATACCAATCAGCCGGAAGCGCTCCATGAAATACTCACTCCTTCGTTGCAGGAGTTTCTGCTTTATGCTGCGGCAACAGCAAAAAATTCTTTCGCCATTTCCATTCAACGCTCAAGAATTTATGTGATGATTGGTCACGAACGCGCAAACTTCCGCCAGTGTCCGGAGAAGAAATTTACAGAAGAATTTCATCCCGATCTGCTCGAGGATGTCAAATGGTATGCTGATTTGCTGAAAGGAATTCACAAGGTGGGTTCGCGATAAACCCTCAAAGGGTTTATTGGGGATCACGTGATTCTCCATAAAGCCTTTGAGGGTTTATAACCGCGCTTACTTCTTCTCTTTCTGTTTCAGCAACCACTGCCGCGCGACTTCCTCATCCGTGAAAATTTTCGTTGGCTGATCCGGTTTGTGAAAGTGAATGAAAAAATTTCCAACGAGCCGCATGGATAATTCATTCGCGAGAATAGCAAATGCCGAAATGTAGTTCCGCATAACACCGCCTGCTGCGAAATCGCGCGCCTCTTTGGTGATCACCGGGTTGGTGCGCAAATCCACAAGTACACGGTAGTACTCCGAATCGTTGTACGTTCGTTTTGCAAGTTCCAATAGCATTGCCGCATCTTCGCCCGTGATTTCAGCTCCCGGTTCAAATGTGATCCAGGATAATCCGTCTTCGTCCGACCAAATAGCAGCCTTGCCAGGGATCTCACTCAGATTGTTGTGTGGATGCTCCGGCATGTGTAAGGGTAGCGTAAATTAAGGCAATTGCCGAATGAAAATCAACAGAATTCGCTCGCGATCGCCGGCACTTTTCAATTGTTGACAGCCAACCTGTTAATAACCCAACCCCAAACGTTTATAACCCGCGAAATCAAAAACTACATTTACCGTATGGTATTGAATTATATCTGGATCGGGTTTTTTGTGGTTGGATTTTTAGTGGCTGTCGTGCGCACGATTTACGGATATGCGGCAGGTTCGCCCGAAGACGCGCACGTGTTCGAAGCTATTGGCATGGGCACTTTCGCTTCGGCCAAAACTGCCGCTACCGTGGCGCTCGGACTCACCGGAATCATCACGCTCTGGATGGGCTTCATGCGCATTGGGGAAAAAGCGGGTGTTGTTAATTTCCTGGGGCGACTTATCGGACCGTTTTTCTCAAAGCTGTTTCCCGGAATTCCCAAAGGACATCCTGCACAGGGTCACATCATGCTGAATTTTTCTGCAAACATGCTTGGACTGAGCAACGCCGCCACTCCAATGGGATTGAAAGCCATGGAAAGCCTGCAGGAGCTGAATCCGGACAAGGAAAGAGCATCGGATTCCATGATCATGTTTCTTGCAATGAACACCGCCAGCCTGACGTTGATCCCGGTTACGATTCTTGGACTTCGTGCAGCAAATGGTGCAGCAAATCCAACAGATGTTTTTGTACCCATTCTCATTGCTTCGTTCTGTGCTACTCTTGTTGCTATGATCACGGTTGCCATACGCCAGCGAATTCTATCTCTGCCTCTCTTGGGTTGGCTGCTTGGCGGAACCGCCATCATGGCGGGAGTCATCCGGATGTTCATGATCATGTCGCCGGAGGTGCGTTCAGATGTTTCCAGCATTGGTGGAAATTTTATTCTCATGGGAATTATCGTAGCCTTCCTCACTGTGGCTATGTTCAAAAGGGTGCGGGTATACGATGCGTTTATAGAAGGCGCAAAAGATGGCTTCACAACGGTGATCAAAATTATCCCGTACCTCGTTGCGATGATCGTTGCGATTGGTGTATTCCGGAATTGCGGAGCCATGGATTATCTCGTAGCAGGATGCACCTGGTTTTTCGAGCAGCTTGGCGTAGATACGCGATTCACGCCCGCACTTCCGATTGCATTCATGAAACCCCTGAGCGGCGGCGGAACAGAAGGGCTTGTGGTATCCATTCTCTCGGATGTGAAGTACGGTGCAGATTCTTTCGTGGGCCGGCTCGCTTCGGTGATGTATGCATCCGCAGATACCACGTTCTACATTGTTGCGTTGTACTTCGGTGCAGTCGGAATTAAAAACACCCGTTATGCTGTTGGCGCCGGACTCATCGCCGATCTCGCGGGAATTGTTGCCGCCATTTTTGTCACGTATTTATTTTTCGGATAGTGTATTTCCTGCGAAAAGTCGTTACTACCGGTACGCAATTTGTGATTTCCGCAACACAATTCCATTTGTTTGGTAAAATACGCAAGGCTTCCTGACTACTGTGGTGCTACTTTTGTCATGTTAGTTACAAAGAACCCTAAATGGACGCCGCAACAATTGAGCGCTTAATCAAGATCAGCAAAGACAACCCTTTGCTTCCCGAAACGTTTGTTCCCTGGAACAATAAGCGCGAGCCCCATGAAAAGTACCTTCCGGACTCACTCGTTTCTGTTCACGGACTGCCGCTTTATGATCAGCTCACCAAAGAGCAGATCCTCGAAATCGAACGGCACGAAGTGGTGCAGGTCATGTATTCGTACGGCTGGTCGGAAGCCATGTTTTGTCTTTTCCTGAACAAATACATTCTCGATAAATCGCCGCACGATCCGGAGTTTCGTTTTATTCTTCGCGAGCTGATCGAAGAATTCCGTCACCAGGATATGTTTGCCCAGGCGGTGCAGATGCTCGACGGAAAACCGATCATGCCTACACGCCAGCATTTTTTCTGGGGGAAATTTACCGCGAAATATCTTCCGGCTTCCTGGGCGTTTATGTCTGCACTGTCGGTGGAGCTGATTGCTGATGTGTACGGGAAAGAAATGCGCCGCGATGAAAAACTGTACAGCGTGTTGCGGAAGATCTCTGAGCTTCATCACATCGAAGAAGGACGTCACATTCATTTCGCCAAGCACATCCTGGAGCGTTACACGAAGAATGCCGGATTTGTAAAACGTTCATGGTTCTCCATGATTCTCGCGCTCAACGTGCACTACATGCGCACGCTGTATGTGAAGCAGGAAATCTTTGAACGGGCCGGTGTTCCGAATGCGCGGGCTGTTTACAAAGAGGCGTATCGGAATTACAAAAACAAATTCGCGAAAGCCTGTCTCGACGATGCCATTGAATTCGCTGAAAGTTTCAACGGCATGAACTGGTTAACGCGCCCGTTCTGGAGAAGATTGCTCCGCGCGAAAGTCTGATCACATTAACCAAACAGTTTCTTGAACTCAACGGGGAAGTTGTTTCCTCTATATCCTATACCATGAAACCCTATATCAGTGCAATAGAAGTTTTCCTTCCTCCGCGCAAAGTAAGCAGCACGGAAGTGGAAAACCTGGTTAACCGCCACGGCGATTTCGTGCCGAGCGGTTCCGTGGAGCGAATGTTTGGTGTGAAAGAGCGCCGGTATGCCGATGAACTTACACAGGTGTCTGACCTGGCCGCCAAAGCCGCTCAACCCATCGTCGATAAGTACGGAAAAGAAAATATCGACTGTCTCATATTTGCTTCAGCGTGCAGCGACTTGATCGAGCCTGCAACTGCGAATATCGTTCAGCACAAACTCGGATTGAATTGCCCGGCGTTTGACGTGAAGAACGCCTGTAACAGTTTTGTCACCGCCTTGCAGATCGCCCAGGCGTTTATTGTTTCGGGAACCTACAAGCGCGTGCTCATTGCGACAGGTGAAAAACTGAGCAACTCCATCAAGCTGAATATTCACAGCGATGCCGAGCTGAAAAACCGTTTGGCGGCCTTAAGTTTTGGTGATGCCGGTTCCGCAGTTCTTGTTGAAGCCAGTCTGAACGGACGCGGATTTATTTTCCAGCGGTTCAAAACGTCGGGCAAACACTGGCCACTGTGTACCATCCAGGGCGGGGGTTCCATGTTTCCGTTTGAAATGGAAAAGAATTATTTCATTGGGAAAACATCCGAACTGGCCGAAGTCATGTTTGAGGAAGGTGGTGCATTCGTTGCTACGTGTTTCGAAGATTCCGGCTGGGCGTTGAAAGATGTGGATCATATTTTCACACACCAGGTTTCTGCGAAAACGTTCGAACAGGTGGCTGCGTTTTTCAAAATTCCCGAAGAGAAATTTCACAAGGTGATCGAAGAATACGGCAACACGGCTTCTGCCTCTATTCCGCTGGCCCTGCATAAAGCCACGGCCGAAGGAAAATTGAAAAAGGGCGATAAAGTAGCGATCATCGGTCTCGCTGCCGGTATAAGTATATCCGTCCAACTACTCGTGTGGTAATGACGTTTTTCAAAAACCCTTTTTTCGAAGCGCTCGAAAAGATCGATCGCAGTGCCCTCGTTTTTTCAAATGGCGACGAGCATGTGCATGCGGGTGAAATCCGCGATGGGGCTATTGCCCTGGCGCATGGGCTTCGCGAAAAAGGGTTTGCTGAAAATGATCGCGTAGTGCTGATTGTTCCCCCGGGAAAAGAATTCCTTGAACTATTTTTCGCCGTGGGTTTACTCCAGGGTGTTATCGCTATCATCGATCCGGAAATGGGGCGCGATAATTTCGAAGCCAAGCTCCGCCAGCTGAACCCCAAATGGGTTTTTATTGATTCGCGATTGGTCCTGCTGCGCGAACATCCGATCATTCGTTTTTTTTACCTCCGGTTTGCGAAAAAACCATTCTACATTTCCCTTCCTTCGAATGCGGAGATTGTAACCACAGGGAAGCGATTTCCGTTGTTCACCCGGTCAACGCATATCTCGCGTGTGAAGAAAACACCGTTGTCCGAAGCGGGCTTCACACCTTCGGTCAACCACGATCTGATCATCACCTACACATCCGGCACGCTGGATGAGCCGAAAGGAGTGGTTCACACCGTGAATTCGCTTTTCGAAAGTTTGTCGCAAATAAAAAATCTGCTCGGGATAAATCCACAAACACGGATCGGTGCTTACCTGCCGCATTTTTTACTGATTGGTATTTGCGCCGGGTTTCCGGTGTTCCTTTTTCCGAAAGAAAAAGACGCGGAGTGGAAATACAACTTCTTCCGGGAAAATAAAATCACCGCGTTGTTTGGTCCGCCCAGCGATTTTCTGTCGCTGATCAAATACTGTAAAACCAAACATCTCCACTTTCCGGATTCCATCAACCTGGTGATGCTGGGTTCCGCCCCGGTTTATCCGCGTTTTCTTGAAGAACTTTATCTCATGTGCAAAGCGCATGTGAAAATACTTTGCCTGTACGGCATGACGGAAAATCTCGTGGTGTGTGCTGCGGACGGAAAAGAAAAAATGGCCTCACAACACAAAGGCGATTTCCTGGGCAAGCCCGTTGCTGGTGTAGAACTTTCTTTCGCCGACGATCATGAGATCCTCGTTGCATCCCCGCAATTATTTTCCCGGTATCTGCATGCCAATAATCGTGAAACGCCTCATCAAACCGGTGATCTTGGTTATCTTTCGGAGAACGGCGAGCTTATCCTCACCGGCAGAAAAAAAGACATGATCATCCGGCGCGACACCAATATTTATCCTGCGATCTACGAAAAAACCATTCGGAGCATCCCGGGTGTGCATGAAGTCGCGATGGTCGGAAAATACCGCGAAGACTTGTACGACGAAGAAGTTGTTTTGTTCGTAGAATCTGATTTTGCGGATGAGAAAAAACTGTTTGCGCAATTGACCGCGGGTGTTTTCTCCATCGACAAAGAAGCGCTCCCGGATAAAATCGTTTTCACGAAAATTCCACGATCAGGCCGCCAGGATAAAATCGACCGCAACGCGCTAAGAAAACTCCTGTCATGAAAATTATTGTCACAGGAGCAACCGGTTCGCTGGGCGCGCATCTCACCCGTCATTTTTCCAGCCAGGGGCACCAGGTCTTTGCGCTTGGCCGGGTTTCAGATCCGCCCAAAGCACTTTTGAAATATGCGCGTTACATCCGTGCGGAACTTACCGAACCCGTTGAGCTTCCTGCCGCCGACGTAATTGTGCATACTTCTGGACTGGCCAATGATCATTCTTCGCACGAGGAGTTGTTTGATGCGAATGTAACGGCAACGCGGAATGTCTGTGATGCATCGCGGCACATTCCAACCTTCATTCACATTTCTTCTTCGTCGGTGTATCGTTTTTCAGAAGATACGATCACCGAAGATTTCATTTCAGAGTCGCGCAAATCGAATCTCACGCCGTATGGCTGGTCTAAATTACTTGGCGAAGAAATTATCCAGGAGCATTGCGATTCCGGCAACGTTTTTATTCTTCGTCCGCGCGGGATCTATGGCCCCGGAGATAAAGTTTTACTTCCGCGTTTGCTGGGCATGGTGCGCAAGGGAAAAATGGTTTCTCCGGGCAAGATGAACGTTCGCCTGTCGATGACACATTTCGAAAACCTGGCTCACGGGATTGATTGCTGCATTGCATCCGGCAAAAATGGTAAGCATACTTACAATGTAACCGACAACGAACCGAACATTCTTTTCGATGTGCTCAAAAAACTGCTTGAGGCCGTCAATAAACGTGAGCTCGATGTGAAGTACATTCCGATCTGGCTGCTCCGCGGGATGGCTGCGTTAAAATTGTCAGACGTGTCGCCCCTGTTCCTGGACATTGTCACTAATGATGTGGTGCTGGATATTTCGCGCATCAGATCAGAATTAAATTACGCGCCGAAGAAGGAGTTCTATTCTTCCGTTCCGGAGATCGTTGATTGGGTAGAACGGGCTGGCGGCATCGAGGTCGTTAAAAAGGGTGAAGCCGCGCTGGCATGGGTGTAGCGGTGGGCTCATATCACCCCTTCGGGGTTGAGGCCGGGGCTGTGCCTTCGTGGTAAAATCATATCATCCCTTCGGGATTGTGCGCAAAAACGTGATCTGGTAATCCAGATGTAGGCACTTGAATCCCGAAGGGATGACATGATTCTCAGCGAGGGAATTGCGCGCGGTCCCAACCCCGAAGGGGTGACATGATCTTAATACCTGGCCGGGAGTGAATCCGGAACCCCGAAGGGGTGACATTATCCGCCTCCACCGCCCCCGTCATCATACCACTCAAACAAATACTCATCATTGTGCTCTATCTCAAACGCTTTGAGAAACTCTTTGTACTCTCTCTCAAATGTTTGCTTTTTGTGATGCTCTTCCTGGTTGAGAATGTACTTGTACACATTGCCCACATGCGACTGTGAATACGAAAACACTCCGTATCCTTCCTGCCACCGGAATTTTCCTTTCACAAAACCCCTTTCCGAAATAAACTTCGACGAGTTATTCTTGATATCCCGCACGAGATCAGAAATCGAAGCGGCTGGTTTAAATCCAATAAAACAATGCACATGATCCTCAACTCCGTTTACAATAATGGACTTGCATCCTTTCGCGGTGATGATTCCCGAAATGTATTTAAATACCTCATCCCGCCACGGTTTCAGCAGAAGATTCTGTCGCCCTTTCACTGCAAAAACGACTTGCAGATAGATCTGCGAATAAGTTCCGACCCTGTGTTCTTTGCTTTTCATACTCACGAAAATAATTCCTGGCCAGGACTTAGCCGTTTGTAAATGCTTAGCCGGTAACATTCCCGACTTTGACCTATTTTTGATGACACCAAAGCGATTGTCCCGCAAAATGATCCTCGAAAAAAGCACACCGGAAGAATCCCAACAGATCGGAATTGCGCTCGACGCATGGAATCACCACCACGTTCCCCAGCGGATGAAACCGCAACGATTGGATTTCACGGCCCGTGATGGGCAAGGAAAAATAATCGGTGGGATCATTGCCGAAATCGGTTACTGGGGCGGCACCGACATTCACGTTTTGTGGGTTGATGAACAATCACGGTCGAAAGGAACCGGGACGATGCTCGTAAAAAAAGTCGAAGAAGAAACGCGTAAACTCGGAGGAACGATTGTCCGGACAGATACGTTCGAGTTTCTCGCCCGCGATTTTTTCATCAAACTCGGTTACACCGTTTTCGGGGAGTTGCACGGTTTCCCGGAGGCAGGAAATACGCGGTATTATTTCAGCAAATTTTTACGGTAGGTTTCGCCCCCAGTCACATTATTCGGTAGTGTCTCAGTTTGCAATGTTGCATTCAACGGAGTTGGATAAGAAACGGTTGAAACCGTTTGGGAATTGTGCTAACTCTATTGCCGGGGGCTTAAGCCCCCGGCAATAGACAGTCCCAGATTGCTTAAGCGGTTTTCATCATCGCAGTGTGACCAAACTGAGACACCACCCATTATTCCCCATTCTCCCAACTAACCGTATCTTTGTCCCCACATGAAAATCTCCGCATCCATCTATTCCACATCGCGCAATCTGGAAGAAGTTGTTCGCGAACTGGATGCACACCGGATCGATTTGTTCCACGTGGATTGCAACGATGATCCGAAGGTGTTTGATGACATCGCGAAAATCCGCACGATCAGCAAAACACCCATCGATCTTCACATCATTTCTTCCGATCCGGAAAAGTATTTTCCGTTGCTGGAAAAAACGCCGTGTGATTATGTGACGTTCCAGTACGAAGACCTTCCCGGCAAACTGGAAGTTCCTGCTTCCATCAAAGGAAAACTCGGACTGGCAATTACCGCCGTTTCCGACATCGACGCGTTTGAGCCTTATGCAAGCCGTTTCGATTTCATGCTCATGATGGCCACGATTCCCGGCAAAAGCGGTGGTGAATTCAACAAAGATATTTTTCGGAAGATCCGCATGTTCAAAAAGCGTTACCCGGAAAAACGCGTGCACGTTGATGGCGGAGTGAACGGCGAAGTTTCATTCATCCTGCGCAACATGGGCGTGTATGCCTCTGTATCGGGATCGTACCTGTTCAAGGCAGAAACCATTGGCTCGGCTTTGCTGAATCTTAAAACCCACGAAAACGAATCGCATTTCCTGGTGAAAGATTTCATGATGTCGGCCGGTGAAATTCCTGTGCTGCGACCGGGCGAACGAAGTTTTGAAAACGTGCTCAGGAGCATTGAAGAATTCCAGATGGGATTCACCATTCTCTCCGACACAAACAATACGCTCGAGGGAATTATCAGCAATGCGGATGTGCGCAAAGGCCTGTTGAAAAATATTGGCCGGCTCGACCAGATCACCGAACAGGACATCACGAACAAAACTCCGGTACTCGTGAATGAAAACGCGACCGTTGTGGAATTGATCCGCCTGATCAAATCAAAGAAATTTCCGATTACTTATTTGCCGGTTGTGGATAACGAAAATCGTGTGACCGGTGCATTGACATTCTTTAACCTCGTAAAGGGCGAAGCGTAATATGCAACGAAGACACAAAGGCTCTAAGTCCCTCCAAGGAATATTTATCAAATCTTCGTGCCTTAGCGCCTTAGTGGCAAAACATTAAAACTTCCTATGATCATTGAATTAAAAACATCCGTTACCGAGTCCCGCGCCAATGAAATGGCCGTTGAGCTCAAAGCATTTTGCATTCACTACGACGGCAAATACACGCTCATCACTTCCTCTTCCGTGAAGGAACTGGACAAAAAGTATGACGGAGAAGCCGATCGCGTAACCGTGCTTAACGACGACATGCAGCTTTCCAGCCGCGCATGGAAACAGGAAACACGTACGATCGATATCAACGGAGTAAAGATTGGCGGAACAACCGGGCACACCGCGTTGATTGCCGGTCCGTGTTCGGTTGAATCGGAAGAACAGATCGAACAAAGTGCAATGCTGCTGAAAGAGCTTGGCATTTCCACGATGCGCGCCGGAGCTTACAAACCGCGTACATCGCCGTACACATTCCAGGGAATGGGGCTCGACGGATTGAAGTTGCTCGCAAAAATGCGTGAGAAATACGGATTCAATATCATCACCGAAGTACGCGACGCCACACAGGTGGAAGACATCATCGAGTACGCCGACATTATCCAGATTGGCGCCAAGTCGATGTACGATCACGGCATTTTGAAGCGCTGCGGCAAAACACAAAAACCTGTTTTACTGAAGCGCGGATTCGGAAGCACGTTGCAGGAGTTTTTGCAATGCGCCGAATTCATTCTCGCCGGCGGAAATCCAAACGTGATCTTATGCGAGCGCGGCATCCGCACATTCGAAACGAAAACACGCTTCACGCTCGATCTTTGCGGTGCGGCGTGGATGAAAGAATACAGCAACCTTCCGGTGATCCTCGACCCAAGTCACGCGATCGGGTATGCATACGGCGTTCCTGACCTCGCTCGTGCGTGCACGGCTATGGGTGTTGACGGGCTGCTGATTGAAGTGCACCCGAATCCGAAGGTGGCGAAGTCAGATGCATCGCAGCAGTTAAATCACGATGAGTTTCGTGCGCTTACGAAGTCGCTCAAGGCGGTGGCCGAGTCGATCGGGCGGAAAATTATTTAACCACATAGGGACATAGGTGACATAGTGCTATGTTTGCGGAGAATCACATAGTTCACAATAAGGTCGCTCCGCGACTGCCTACTGATCGACTTGGGTACTAGCCTACTACAAAATGAGTCAATACGCTGCCAACATCGCCTACCTTCTCCGCAAGCACGCGCTTGATGCAGGAAAACTCGCGTCCGATCTCGGGTTGAAAGATCTCGCGCGTCCGTTGCCTGATGAAATTCCGCTCGTGGCTTCCCGGTTTGCTTTGACCACGGATTTGCTTTTGCGCAAAGACATGGAGTTGCTCGAGGAGCAGCGCAGCAAAGACATCAAGCTGGTGGTGTTTGACGTAGACGGCGTGCTCACCGATGGCGGCATGCTCTACACGGAAAGCGGCGATGAATTCAAAAAGTTCAATGCGAAAGACGGTCTCGCAATCCGCCGGGTAAAACAGCGCGGTATCCAGACCGGAATTATTTCACACGGTTACAACTCGAAGCTCATACAACGGCGTGCAGAACGTTTGCACATCGAATTGCTGGAAGTATCGCAGGTGCCAAAACTACAGACGCTTTCGTTGTGGTGTGAGAAATTGAAAATCAGTTACGACAACGTTTGCTTCATTGGTGATGATGTAAACGACGAAGACATTCTGAAAGCCGTTGGATTTTCTGCTTGTCCGGCCGATGCGGTTGACGAAGTAAAAAACATGGTGCACGTGGTGATGCAGAAAAAGGGTGGCGAGGGATGCGTGAGGGAATTGATCGATCTGTATATTGGTTGAAATTAACCACAGAGAACTCTGAGTGTTTTTCGCTGAGTTATTCTGAGGTGTTACTGAACTATGATCAGTAAACCACCCTGGTTAACTTTGGAATAATTCTTGACTATGTCACTTATGAAAAAGCTGAACTTTTCATTGCTCGCCCTGCTGTTTGTTTTTGCAGTATCCGCGCAACAACCCGCATTCGTCACCGATTCCCTCGCCATTTACATGCAACGCGAAATGGCCGCCTGGGAAATTCCCGGTGCTGCCGTGGCTATCGTGAAAGACGGAAAAGTTGTTGTCTCACAGGGATACGGCGTGAAAGAACAAGGGAAAACCGATGCCGTGAACGATGAAACACTTTTCCAGATTGCATCGTGTTCGAAAGCATTTACGGCAACTTCACTTGCCATTTTGCATGTCGAGAAGAAACTTTCACTCGATGATTCGGTTGTGAAATTCATTCCCGGATTTCGTTTGTACGAACAATATCCAACGAACAACTGCACGGTGCGCGATCTATTGTGTCACCGCATCGGGCTGCAGACTTTCCAAGGCGATTTTGTGAACTGGGGATCGAACCTCACACGCACCGAAATTGTCGGAAAGCTTGCTGTGCAAAAACCGGTTTTTGGTTTTCGTGCGGCTTACGGATATTGCAACGCTGCGTTCCTGGCCGCCGGAGAAATTATTCCGGTCGTGACCGGAAAAACCTGGGACCAGTATGTGCACGACCAGTTTTTTGTGCCGCTGAAAATGAATCGCTCCAGCACAACGTACGCCGAATTGATAACCGACAAAAACAAAGCAACCGGCCATTCGTACTGGCAGGAAAAAAACGTGATTGTTCCTTACGACAACATCGACAATCTTGGGCCTGCAGGGTCAATCAATTCCTGCGTGAAAGATCTTGCGAACTGGCTGCTTTGTCAACTCGACAGCGGGCGTTTCGACGGTGCACAAGTCATTCCGTTTGCTGCTTTGCAGGAGACGCGCAAACCACAAATTGTTTTGCCTGCGCGAACGAAAGGCTCACATCTCGGCAGTTATTGTCTTGGGTGGCAAACGATGGATTACAACGGCGTGCAGCCGTTCTGGCACAATGGAGGCACGAGCGGTTTTGTGACCACAGTTTGTTTTATCCCGGAACTCAATCTTGGCATTGTGGTGCTCACGAATACGGACCAGAATAATCTGTACAACAATCTTCGCATGCAGATCATCGATGCGTACCTGAAATTGCCGTATAAAAATTACAGCCAGATCAGTTTTGCACAGTTCAAAAAAGGACGTGAAGCAGATGATAAGCAGATTGCTGACTGGAGCGCTGAAGTGGCGAAGAAAATTTCGTTGCCCGTTCCTGCAAAATCATTTGCCGGGACTTACACAAACCCGGTTTACGGAAAGATGATTGTGGTAGAACAGAAAGGAAAACTCACCTGTCTTTTCGAGCACCACCCGAAAATTTTCGGAACGCTGGAATACATGGGCGACAGCACGTTTCTGTGTACGTACAACACGCCGCTGTGGGGAATCAAACCAACGCCGTTTGTGGTCAAGGATGGCAAAGTCGTTTCGATGACTATTTCCATCGCGGACTTTGTGGACTTTATGCCGTATGAGTTTCTGAAGGAAGAGAAGTAAAAATGGCCACGAAGGCACAAAGTCTCTAAGTATCACAAAGCTCTTCGTGTGCCTTGGTGGCAAAATCACTCGAGTATCTGCGCCAGCACTTCATGCGACTGGATCTTCTGCATCGACTGCAGATGTGCTTCGTAATAACGCACCAGTGCATTCAGCACGATCTTTCTTTTCTCCGCGTTCAGCTGAAGTTCATGCATGTGTTCGTAGTCGGCATGAAAGATCATTTCGAACAACCGCGACTCCACCGGGTCGAGTGAGTTAAAATGTTGCGGCGTTTTCACGAAGAACGTGCCATTGACGAGATCAAAAAGACTGTTGGGGCCCTCGATGTTCTCCTGCGGAAAAAAGCCCAGGTACCGCGTTAAATTCATCATGAAAACGAGATGGAAATTGGCTGTTCCTTCATGCGAAATATCCAGCACCTGCAACGAGTGTGAAATGAATTCGTAAAGCCCTTCGTTGGCCTCTTCTTCTTTCACCGATTTGTAAAGCACTTCGGCCACAAAAAGTGCAATGGTGGTTTTTACAATATCATTATGCAGGTGGGCATACGGAACCGCCAGGGTAATTTCGCGTACGGTATGCAGGTGGCTTTTTTCCTTTTTCTCGATCCGGAGTTCCAGCTGCGTCAGCGGTTGCAGCAAAGGCGATTTGATCATTCCGCTTTTTGTGCGCGAAACGGTAACGATAAATGATTGCAACCCGAAACTGCGCGTGTAGATTTTTGCGATGACGCGGTTATCGGAATAAGGAACGGTGTGAAAAACAATTCCCTGCGTTTGATACAACATTCCCCGAAGTTCGATTTTTTTCACCGCTGAATTGCGGAGACGCCCGGAATTAATTCGCTCCGCTCATTAAAAAAATTAACCACTGGGATTCACAGAGGTATTTCACAGAGGTGCCCCGGGCAACACATTGTTAAGCACTCTGTGAACCTCAGTGAAAATCACTCCGTGTTGCTCTGTGGTAAAAAAACGGTAGAATGCGAAATGCTAATTCATCAACAGAATCTTCGTCACCTTTTTCTCGGTTCCGTCTTCATTGGTGATGAACACCAGGTAAACACCCGATGCTGCGCGTTCGCCGGCGAAATTATTTCCGTCCCAGATCGCTTGTCCGCCCAACGCTTTGGTCTGGTAAACCACGTTGCCGCTGATGTCGGTAATTTTCACATCGGCATCTTTTACAACGCCGCGGATCGCAATAGGTCCATGGTATTCCGGGCCCACAGGATTCGGGTAAGCGTACACATCTCCGTTTACGTCTTCACCTTCTACCGCATCGCTCTTGTAAGAAACAATTCCTTTGCCGGTAGCAAAGAAAACTTCGCCGGTGATCGGGTCGATTGTAATCCCGGTTACATTGTCGTTCAGCAACGGACTGTTTGATGCTGTGAAGTGCAGAATTTCTTCTGTGCCGTCTTCCGACATCAGGAATACTCCACCGCTTTCTGTGCCGATCCATTTGCGGTTTGCACCGTCAACAGCAAGAGCGGTTACCACCTGGCTTTCCATGAGTATCTGGGTGTATTCTCCCTGCTGAATCAGGATCTGCTGCGCATCGCATCCTGCAGTGGTGAGAATGGTTTCCGCACAATAGAAAACAGCAATTCCTTTATCGGTGCCAATCCACACTTCATTGTCTTTGTCTTCTGCCATACACAGCACGTCTGTGCCAGGCATCGCGCCGGTTCCGGCAGAGAATCCAAGTTTCTTTTTCTTGTCATCCGAAGTGTTGTCGATGGTTCCGTTATCGTCGAATACCAGGACACCGCCATTGCGTGGAAGGATCATCCACTTCTGATTATTTTCCGTGAGCATCAGGTTTCCAACAACTGTTCCTGTGGCGATCAGTCCCTGGAAATCGAAAGTCGCCCAGGTATTATCTGCCTTCTTTACTTTGAGACACCGGGTGGTATGTGAATTCACCATCCAGAGATTTCCGGATTCGTCGTAATCAATCCCACCGATCCCACACCACGGATATTCAACCTTGGATTCCAGGATGCTGTTGTATTGGTTGAAAATGTGCACCACATTATTGTTACGCACTTCAATCAGGCCTTTGCTCCATGAGCCCAGCCACACGTGTGTGTTATCGAGCGGGTCAATTTTGCAGAAGTTGATATCGAGCGTTGAGTCAAGTGCCGGAACAGCTTCTTTTTTCATCACATCCCAGGTAGAATTCTGGTAGAATGAGATGCCGGCTTTGTTGTAAATATTTCCCCAGGCATCATCATGCCCACCCGGCACAACACACAATCTTCCTGCCTCAAAATCCATGAGGGCCGCGCTGGTGCTCACCGGGCCATTCGGGCGATACGCTGTTCCTGATCCCGGGTTGATCATCCGTACGAGACCGATGAAGTTGTCCGTGTACCAGACAGAACCGTCGGTGTCCGGGTAAATATCACTTGGAAACAATCCGACACCGGCTTCAACCTGGTACCAGCTTCCGGTAAAAACCAAGGTCGAATCCAATGGAATCAATCCGTATGCATCGGCAATCCACAGCGTATTTCCCTGGACAACCATCCTCTTGATGATAAATCCTGTTGGGCCCACACTATCCCAAGTGGATAGCGAAAAATCGAAAGCGTACATCTGGTAGAAGCCGGTTTGCAGTCTCAGGCAGGTTATCAGTTTATTGTCGTAGAGCACAACAGAGCTATAAACTCCCACAGGAATTCCGGTATACTGTGTCCACGATGTGTAGTTCGCAAGAAACGGATTGCTCAGTTGCGCCGTGTAAATTCCGGTTGCCGTAGCCGCGTAGAGCGTGGTTCCATCAGAGGTGATATCGTTTACCGCGAGATAATTTCCATTCGGCCCGATGAGATACGTGTCTTTGATTTCGTTGCGGTCCGTATCAATAACAATAATTCCAAACCCGGTTGACAAATACGCGAGCGGTCCGATAAAATAAATTTCGTTGATGGATTTGTCGGCTACGATTTGCGAGCGCTTAATATCCGGGAGATTATAAATTTTATTGCCCTTGATAATATCCACGTTTCCATTCTGGTATCCTACCATGAGAACACCGTTGTGCGGATTGTACGCGATGGTCCCGATGGTGAGATCGGAAAGGCCTTCAATCTTGGTAATCCGTTCGGTGGTGTAGATGCCTTTCGTGAGCTTGAACAAACTGTTGTCTGTTGCTGCCCAAACGAAATCCGGACTTCCAGTAATGGATTTGCATTCGTAATACGGAAGGTGAACGTTCCAGGAGCCGATAGGCATGGCCACGAGCCATCCATTCAACAAAAGACACAGAAGGGCAATTGATAGATTGATCCGCAGTTTCATGGTGTACAAATTTAGCTAATCGTGCGGGTTAATAACTTGAAAACGGGCGGTTTATTGTGCTGGCGGCTGAATTTCTTGGGTATCGTTTGTATCTTTGCGGCGCATAATTGATTTTACGCAGAAATTGGCTCCGTAGTTCTCCCGAAGCATCGGGATGGATAGAATAACAATCCACTCCGCAAAAGCGAGAACATTTTATTGGCTCCGTAGTTCAATTGGATAGAATGACAGATTCCGGTTCTGTTGGTTGGAGGTTCGAATCCTCTCGGGGTCACGAAACAGTAAAGAGTGTGTAGAGCGGGAGCGTTGCACACTCTTTTTGTTTCGCACCCTTCTCCCATTTTCCCACTCACTCCAAACTCTTTTCTTCAATGCGGAGTGTGAGTATTGAGTGTGATTAACGTTCCAACCCATCTATAGAAAATTGATGTTTCACTGCCTTGTTTGATTAAATTTGATAAGCTGTCCTCTCTTCCTCACTTTTCTAAAAACGAATATGACTGACGAATTAAAAAAAATAGGAGAAACACTTGGGATTCAATTTGAAGAATACGAATACAAAAAAGAACAAGCCAATTCTTACGAATATTATCGCGGTACGGTACGTAAGCTAACCATCACGGGTTGTGTGTTCGGCCTGGATGTACTGCTACCGCTTACAAACGAACTGTGTCGGTTAAACTTGAAGAATTGCACCATAGATAGCTTGGCTGGCTTGGGTCAGTTACCGCATTTGATTGAAATACATTTCGACAATGTAACGATCAAGCGGGGCGAGAAAGCAATGCGGCCGCTTTTCGACACTATTCCGATCAGGGATAGGCCGCTTCATGTGTACCTAAAAAATATGCACCTGGAATATCCGGCCGAATTATTGGCGCTAACCGGCAAACTCGATCATCTTTTCCTGACGAACTGTACGATCAGTAACTTCTATGAAATAAACCTTTTTCCCAATCTTTATGACCTGCGCTTAACGAATGTAAGGATTCAGCAATCGGAAGACGATATTGTACACGAAGCGCTTCCCGGCAGGCGTTTTATTCGCATCTGTCTGGATGAAATGAACCTGGAGAGCCTGGACGTGTTTATTCCCATTTCCGAAAATGTCAGTAATATCCAACTTGAACACTGCGTTATCAAGAGTATTCGAAACATTCCCCAGTTCACGCAGTTGGATAAATTGGAGATCGATTCGGAGACGCAAATTCATGATACCGCGTTTGCGATTGAGCAGGCAGCAGATTTTTATATTGAAAATTGCGTTGTGGGGAGAGTCGGCAGATATGAGTTCGTTCCGGAAGAGACCTTTCCTTTCGATCTGCAGCAGCTTGGTTCTATTGCACATTACCTGGTGCACATCAATTTCCAGGGATCCCTGACCAACAACACCGATTGTTTAAAACACTTCCGGCAGCTGGAAACTTTGGAGTTTGACAAGGGAACAGTTTACCTGGGCGATTTTCTGTCGGTGGCGCACCAGATTAAAACACTCGTATTCGAGGAATGTAAAGTAGAACAGTACGATTGCATCGCTGAATTTACGCAGCTGGAAACAATCCAGACAAAATCTTTTCATGAACATAAAATGCTTGGAGATTTGAAGGTGTTGCTGCCGTTGAAACATCAGTTAAAAGAATTGGATTTGTTTGAGGAAGACATTCAAAACCTCGGGTTAATAAGTGAGTTTACAGCATTGGAAAAGGTAGACCTTCGGTCCTTAAATTCTGTTGAAGTAGCCCAAAATGTCTTAACGCTTGGGTCGCTGAAAAAATTATGTTGGTCGTTAGACCTTGAAACGGAGCCAGAACAACCCTTGATTGTGGATGTTTCCGCACTGAAAAGCATGCGGAATCTGGAGTTGAGTGGCGATCACATGACAATTACCGGAATTGAGTCGCTCACCGAATTGGAACGGTTGGAGTTGCATTGCTCTTGCCCTGTAGACCGATTACACCAACTGAAAAAACTGGAGTTCCTGGATTTGGTAACGGGCGAGGGATTTGACGTGAACCGGATTTCCACCATGGAATCGCTTAAAATCCTGATCTTATCTGTTGATGAAGGTCAGGAAGTTTATATGCTGGAACAGTTTCCCAACCTCGAGCAATTGAAGCTGGAATCAGGCGACAAGGTTCATATCGGGAAACTGGAAAAGCTGAAAGTATTGATTCCAGGTCAAATTGATTTGGAGACTACCACCTTGTTTGACCAACTCCCGAACCTGGAAAAATTGAATCTCCAGTACAAAAGTATTTCAGTAATTAAAAACCTTAATAAACTAACGAATTTAAAATGGCTTGACCTTTCCGAAAACGAGATAGAAAGTTTGGACGGCCTGGAAAACTTAAAGAACCTGGAGTACCTGAACTTATACGAAAACAAGATTTCAGATGTCCGGATCCTGAATCAATTGCCCAATCTAAAACAGGTAAACTTAGCGGCGAATGAAATAGAGGAAGAAGAAGCACGAGAGCAATTAACTAAACCGGAAATCGCTCGTTTTCTTTACCGTCCTTATATTCCATTCAGTATCGGGATTGAAGATTGACAATGGATTTGTAAAATCTGGTCTATATCTTCCATCAAAAAGTTAGACATTTCGGCGCGCGAGGTCACTTACAAGAGTGGCCCTATGCGCGGCTTTTTCATTTGATCAGATTGAGGATTCAGATGCTACGCATTTACTTGAAAGCTAAAAATATCCGGCGGGCATTTTTGGGGCACCCCCTCACGTTCTCTTCCCAACAAATCAACTGTTTGTCCGTTCACGGCATACTTCTTGTATTTTTGACGTTAGCTGACCAACCATTCTTATGCTGAACCGATTCATCCTCGCATTGTTCCTTCTCACCGGAAGCCTTCTCCATGCACAGCCGCGCTTTAATGTCGGATTTCAGGCTGGAGGTGCCCTCACCACGATACCGGGGTTTTCTAATTCCGGGATGAGCAAACTCACTGTAACGGGCGGAATGATTATTACGCGCCGCGACAACAACCGCAATTATGCGCAGGTTGAAATCAATTACATTCAAAAGGGCGGCATACGAAGAGCGCAGGACGACAATCCCGATCGCGTGAGTCTTACTTTGCACTATGTAGAAGTGCCGCTGCTTTATCGTTGGGAAAACCTGAAAGTCTCGCGGAACGGAACGGGTGGACTGGAAGCCGGTTTATCCTTTGCACGACTTCTCGCTCCGGTGATGAGAAGAAACGGAGACCAGGTTGCGCTCAATCCTATTGTGATGGATTATTACGATCTCAGCCTGTTGGGTGGAGTTCATTTCCTGATCGGGCAACACTTCATGATCCGTTCGCGGCTTTCATGGTCGATCAATCCGATTCTGCGGCGGAATATTCTTCCAAATGAGATCACGAATTTTTCTTCTCCACGCACGCACAATATTTGCCTGCAGTTTGGCATCGCGTGGTTCATCCGCGAAAAGCATTAGGTCTACGCCGAAATGTGCTTGAGCGATTGCGCAAGATCTGCTTTGAGCAATTCGGGATCTTCCAGTCCAATATAAAGCCGCACCATATTCCACGGCAACTGGCTGCTCAAACTGGCTGATGCTTTCAAGGCGCAGATTGGTAATACCAAAGATTCGTGTCCGCCCCAGCTTGTAGCAATGAGAAAATACTGCAGCGAATCGCAGAACGTCTCGACTGCGGCCACATCTTTCGCTTTGAGAATTACCGAGAGCAATCCCCCACCCTGCTTCATTTGTTTTTTCGCGAGATCGTATTGCGGATTGCTTTTCAGCGTTGGATAAATCACACGTTCCACAGTAGGATGTTGTTCCAGCCACTCGGCAATGTGTTGCCCGGATGAAGACGAACGGTTCACGCGCAATTCCAGCGTACGCAACCCGCGGATCATGAGCCACGCATCGTGCGCGCCAATGATCCCGCCGATGGTCATGTATTCTTCAGCCATCATTTTATCGCAATGCGCTTTGGTGGAAGCGACAATACCCGCAACTACATCGCTGTGCCCGTTCAGGTATTTGGTGGCCGAGTGAACAACGATGTCGACTCCCATTTCCGCCGGCGATTGGTTGAGTGGAGAACAGTAGCTGTTATCGATAATCGTGGTGATCTTCTTCGTTTTTGCGAAATTAGTAATCGCGGTTATGTTTTGCAGTTCAAACGTGAGCGAATTCGGACTTTCGAGATAAATCAGCTTTGTGTTTGGCTTGACTGCGGCAAAAATATCCTGTTCATTTCGGCCGTCCACAAAAGTTGATTCTACGCCGTATTTCGCGAGGTAAGAAGAGATCAACGTGTTTGTCCAGCTGTATGGTTTCTGCACGCAAACCACGTGATCGCCGCCTTTCACCACCGACATGACCGCCGCCGCGATGGCCGCTGATCCGCTCGCGAAAACAATTGCGTCCTCTGTTTTTTCGAGTGCCGCGATCTTCTTGCGGAGTATTCCCACGGTTGGATTGTAACCGCGCGTATAAAATGGGGTTTCCAGTTCCCTTTCCAATTTCGTACGCATCTCGCTCACCGACCTGAAGCAGAAATTCGAAGAAAGAACGATGGGGGCATTTACTGCCTGGTAATAATTTTCGCGGTCCTCGCCGAGGTGATTGAGAATCCAGGAAAGTTCGTTGTCGTGCGTTGAGCTCATAGCTGAAGTGTCTGTAAAAAAGTGGGGCGGCAGTTGGGTTCTTCTTGCTTACCATGACAAAGAAAGAAACTTCAACTCAGCCGCCCCGTGGCAATGCCGTAATTTTTTTAGCTCCCCTTCGGCTCCGCTCAGGATGACAAGTTGGCCCTATCCAATGCTTGTCATCCTGAGCGGAGCCGAAGGATGGCTACTTCTTACGCAGCACGTAAATCTGGCTCGACCAGGCTTCCTTTCCGGCGCGCGAGTTGGAAATCCATCCCCGGCGGAAAGCCGCGAAATACCGGATTGCTCCAGTGGAATATTTTTCGCTCAACATGGAAACGTAGTAGCTGTCGAATTTCATCGGGAGAACTTCTTTAACCTCGAAACCGTGTGGCGCAAACAGTGCACGGATATCCTGCGGACGGAAATGCCAGAGGTGGCGCGGAACGTCGTACGCGGCCCAGTGTTTTCCGTAGTGTGCGGCATCGTGAGAATTTCTGTTTGGAACAGCCACGATGAGCAACCCGTCTTTTTTCAAAATGCTTTTCAGTTCCTGGAGACGACCAGCAAGATCCGGCACATGTTCGAGTACGTGCCACATCGTGATCACGTCCATGCTTTCCGGAGCAATTTGTTTCAGGGACTCTTCGGGCTGAACATCGAGATTGTAATTTTCTTTAGCGGCCTGGCGTGCTTTGTCGCCGGGTTCGATTCCGCGGACTTTCCAACCATCGAGCTGGGCTGCGTTTAAAAACTCTCCTGTGCCACAGCCGATATCCAGCAGCTGTCCTTTCGCCTGGCGTGAACCGATCAACTGAAGTTTCTGCTTCAGTGTACGATTGCGCACAGATTGATACAGTCGGCTTACAATTCCCTTTTTAGTGTTCGAATGAGAGATGTATTCATCGGACTCATAAAACGCGCCCAGGTCCGAATTCTGTGGACGTGGAGACGTGAAAACAAATCCGCACACGCCGCACTCCTGCAGGTCAAATGTTTTTTTGCTAACGGTATTGTCAAGACAACTCAGAAACAGCGATTTTTTATCGGAATCACACACCGGGCATTTTTTCTGGTCAATCAGTTGAAAATCGTTCATATTTTATTTTAAAAGTAGTACAATTATACTGATTTACTGATTATTATGAGTAAATTATTGTTATTATTTTTCATTCAATTATTCACAAATATTGGTTGTTCCACGTGAAACATATATTGTGCATAATAATGATTTGAAATTGCTTGATTGAAGTATGATAACTTATTGTATGTCACATTATTTGAATAATTTTTAATTATATAAATGTATCAAATTATTTGTTTTTCATGCAAAAGTCCAGTCGGCACTTTTGAACAAAAAAATAACCGTCCTGAAGCAGAACGGTTATCAACCTTGAATTAGAAGTGTATTTTATCGGCCCATGTAAATCATCAGAACCGAGATATCGGCTGGTGAAATTCCGCTGATGCGGGACGCCTGGCCCAAGGATCGTGGACGCAAGCGCGTGAGTTTTTCTTTCGCTTCTTTGGACAGCGAAGCAAGCTGATTGTAGTTCATGTCCTCCTCGATCGTTACGTAATCGAGCCGGAGCATTTTATCGGCCAGTTCACTTTCGCGCTGGATGTAGCCCTCATACTTGATCTTGATTTCGGCCTGTTCAATGTCCTCTTTTCCGTAAGCGGAAAGGAATGCACGGGCCGGTTCACTGATCGTTACCAGATCCCAGATCGTGATTCCTGGGCGTGATAATACAGATGTCAGCTTGACCTTTTGCGTGAGCGGACTGGTTTCAATCGACTGCAGGAATACATTGGCTTCCTCGGGAGTTATAGATTGTTCGCGAAGAAAGCGGATGATTGCGTCTGCGTTTTTGATCTTCTGCAGGACACGGTCCAACCTCGCCTGAGAAGCCAACCCCAACTCATACCCTTTGGGGGTTAAACGGACATCGGCATTGTCCTGGCGCAATAGAATCCGGTATTCGGCACGGGACGTAAACATCCGGTACGGCTCCTCCGTTCCCTTGGTGATGAGGTCATCAATCAGCACGCCGATGTAAGCATCGGATCGCGTCAGGATGAACGGTGCTTTACCCATCACATTCAGGTGCGCGTTGATTCCGGCCATAAGTCCCTGGCAGGCCGCCTCCTCGTATCCTGTGGTTCCGTTGATTTGTCCGGCGAAATAAAGATTCGCCACGCGTTTGGTTTGCAGCGTGAGATCAAGCTGGGTGGGCGGGAAATAATCGTACTCGATGGCGTAACCCGGACGGAACATTTTTACGTTCTCAAAACCGGGAATGCTCTTCAACGCTTTCATCTGGACGTCTTCCGGAAGCGAGGTTGAAAACCCATTGACGTATACCTCCACGGTGTTCCAGCCCTCAGGTTCCACGAAAATCTGGTGGCGTGTACGGTCTGCAAAACGGGTGATCTTATCCTCGATCGACGGACAATATCTTGGGCCGAGTCCTTCGATCCGTCCGGCATACATGGGTGATTTTTCAAAGCCCGTTTTCAGGATCTCGTGAACCTCGGAATTGGTATAGGTGATATAGCACGAACGCTGCGTAGTGAGCGCCGATGTCTCTGATGAGTATGAAAATTTCTCCGGTGATTCGTCGCCAGCCTGTTCTTCCATTTTGGAATAGTCAAGCGAACGGCCGTCCACACGCGGTGGTGTTCCGGTCTTCATCCGCCCGCTTTCAAAGCCCAGGGAAACGAGTTGCTCCGTAATTCCGGTGGCCGCCTTCTCCCCTGTTCTTCCGCCGCCAAAATTCTTCTCGCCGATGTGAATCTTCCCGTTCAGGAAAGTTCCGTTGGTCAGGATGACTGCCTTGCTCCGGATCTCAAGCCCCATGCCGGTGATCACACCGCAGGCCTTGCCGTCTTCGACGATCAATCCGGAAACCATGTCCTGCCAGAAGTCGAGGTTCGGAGTTTGCTCCAGCATCAGTCGCCACTCTTCTGCGAAACGCCAGCGGTCGGACTGTGCCCGTGGGCTCCACATCGCCGGGCCTTTCGACCGGTTAAGCATTCTGAACTGGATGGCGGTTTTATCGGTCACAATTCCGGAGTAGCCTCCCAAGGCATCGATCTCCCGGACGATCTGTCCTTTGGCAACACCACCCATAGCCGGGTTGCAACTCATCTGTGCGATGGTCTGCATGTTCATGGTTACGAGCAAAACTTTCGACCCCATGTTTGCGGCAGCAGCGGCAGCCTCACAACCGGCGTGACCGGCACCAACAACGATTACATCGTATTCTCCGTGTACTGACATGGGCGCAAAGGTAAGGAAAGAGTGCGCAGTTTGTCAGTACGCAGTGCGCAGTTACGACCGGAGAGTAGGAGTTTTATGTTGGTGAGTATGCAGGGACGGGAGGTAGGGCTACTGTGTCTTTGGAGGAAGGGCCGGTTGATAGAATGGTGTGAGGAAGGCAGGAGGCGGGAAGGCGGAGCTACTGTCCTATGAAGCGAAGGTGGAAACAGTGCGCAGTTGGTCAGTGCACAGTACGCAGTGAACGCAGACGGGAGGAACTACTGTATTCCGGAAGAGGGGAAAAGCGAAGGAAAATTAGTGCGCGGTTTGTCAGTACGCAGTGCGCAGTGAACGCAGACGGGAGGAGCTACTGTATTCCGGAAGGGAAAGCGAAGGAAAATTAGTGCGCGGTTTGTCAGTACGCAGTGAACGCAGACGGGGGGAGCTACTGTATTCCGGAAGAGAGGGAAGTCGAATGAAAATAGTGCGCAGTGTATCAGTGCGCAGTTCCCAGTTAACGCTGACCGCTGCAGTCATTATGGTTCCGAAACGGGAGTAGTGCGAAGGAGAAAAATCAAAGATCATCGGGTAGAATGCCGGAGTTTTTCTCACTGCGTACTGCGCACTGATTTTTACTGCGCACTGTAATCGTTCCACGTGGAACAAGAAAAAAACCTCCCGTCAGGCTGGCCGACGAGAGGGTTTTTTCTTTGAGTATTTTGAATTACTTCGCTACGGTCTTGGTGTAACCGTAAACCAGAACGTTGTGTGTTCCGTCGGCGTCGCGGTAGAAGATTTTGAGTTCAGAGTCTGTCTGCGACATGATCTTGTATTTCTTGATTTCGCCCGCGTCGGAAGTCATAGTGATCCATACGTGAGCCGCGTCTACTGTCCAGGTTCCACCTTCAGCAACACCGTCATAAACGAGGCGGTAGCGACCATTCTCCATGTAGTTCACGAGATCGCCTTTCTGCTGCTCGTTTGGTTTTGTTACCAGGTCGAATGACTCGAGGCGGATCAGTTTCCATTCCTTGCACAGTGTCTTTCCTTTCGCGGAAAGCGTTGGAGTAGGGGTCACGGTAGATGTTGGTGTGGTTTGGGTCGGAGCTGGTTTCGACTGTTGTGCGAATGCTGCGGTGATGCAAACCGAAAGGATAAGAGTAGCGAGTGTTTTCATGGTGTGAGATTGATACGTAAATCTAGTGCTTTTTTTTCCTGGCTCCGCATGACGAGTTTCTCTTTTTCGGTTTTGTCCTTGAAGCCGCACAAGTGTAACAAACCATGTGCCATAACGCGACCGAGCTCCGATTTGAAAGTCTGTTTGAACTGGCCGGCATTCTCGCGCACGCGATCGACACTGATATAAATCTCGCCGGTGATTCCTTTGGGAGACTTCTCCCCAGGGAAAGTGATGATGTCGGTAAACGTATCGTGAGCGAGAAACTGTTTGTTCATCCGAAGCAGAACAGCATCCGAGACAAAAACGTAGTTCAGGGACGCGATGGATTTCTTATGGGAAGACGCAATCTTCCGGAGCCATTTCCGCACAGCCGCGCGATCGCGCAGACTGAACTTAACTCCATCTGTGAAGAAGAGAATTGTTTCTCCCGAAGGCGGCATATCAGTTAGGCGAGATGCTGAAGTCGAGGTGAACGGTACGGCCGGAATCGGAGAACTCTACTTTGTCGGCGAGGTGGCGCATAAGGAATACTCCGCGTCCGCTCGGCTTTTCAATGTTCTCGGGATTGGTAGGGTCGGGCAGCGTGCTGAAGTCAAAACCTTCTCCATGATCATGCACCAGGAAGGTGATGCTTTTTTCTCCTGCTTTAAATTCGACATCTACACTCTTGTCCGGATCCTGTTTATTCCCATGCTGTATGGCATTGTTTACAGCTTCGGTGACAGCGACTAGTATGTTGCCATAATAGTCCTCCGACACCTGGTAGGAAGAACAAATATCGTTGATCAGTTTTTCGACGATTACGATATTACCGGAAGTAGATGGAAAGGATATTTTCTGCTCCCGTATCATTTCTTGTATTAGGGTCATTTTACTCCACACCGCTGAAATATAAATTCACTTTATTCTTATAGTACGGCGAAAGGGCCGGGGGGACTGTTCGCAGCAGTTCAGCTTCCTGCTGTTTCTGTCTATTATACTCAGAAAATCCGTCAGGGTTACTTAATTCGTAATTTTTTGCTTCATTGGCCTGACGTTGTTCATCTTGCTCGCGTTGCTGCTCGGCCTTTTCGAACTCGAGCATCTTGTCAAGAATCTCCTGTTGACGCTTGATTGTTTCAGCGGTGATGTTCTTATTCACCAGGTCGGTTTCCGTTTCCTCCATCTTCTCTGCAGTTTCTCCACCCGGAGTTCCGCCACCTTCGTTCTCGGTGTCCTTGAGCGATTCCTGCATCATGCGACGGATCTGTTCCTGCTCGGCAGCCATCTTCGCGAGTTCTTCTGCGCTGGCCCCGCCCTGACCATTCTGGCCTTTCTTCTGGGCATCCTGCATGCGCTTGTTCAGTCCTTCCTGCTGCTGGCGGATACCTTTCATGCCGGGCTTGTTCTTGCCAGACTGGCCGGGTTTGCCGCTGCCGGGTTTCTTGCACTTGCCACCTTTGCAATCTTTCGGTTCGCCTTTGTTCGCCTGGTTCATCTGCATCATCATTTGCTCCAGCGATTCGTTGAGCATGAGTGCAAGTGTGTTGATGGATGTCATGGCACGCTGCTGTCCGTTCTGCGCTTCGCCGGGTTGGCGTTCTGCAAGTCCGCGGATAGCACGGTCCATGTTGAAGTTGATGTTCGTGACTTCTTTGTTGACCAAAGGCGAAATCTGCGGATTGCGTTTGCTCAGTGCAAGAAGAGAGTCTTCGATCATGCGGGCGTCATCGCGCAGGCGGTTCTGCTCGCGGGCGAGGGAAGGATACTGCGGATCGCTGGTGCCGATGGTGCGCACTTTCATCATGAGCGCTTCCTGGTCGAAGGAAAGCTGCAGGAGATTATCGAGAAGCAGGCGGATAGTTTGCATGTCTTCTGCATTTTCCTGCTTGTCGAGATTCGATTGCGTTTCTTTCAGGTTCTTCGAAAGCTGCTCCATTTTATCTGAGGCGCCCTTCTGCGATTCCGAACCTTTCTTACTGTCGCCATTCTTCATCTCCTCGCTGGCATCGCGCTGTTCCTGCTGGATCTCCATTTCCTGGATATCCGTATTCGGGAATTCATGCGGCGATTCGAGCTTCTGATTGATGGAGTCGATTTTGTCCAGCTGGTTGCGGAGCTCGTTGAACTGCTTGTTCAGGCTGTCCTGCTGCGCTTTGATGTCTTCTTTTTCTTTCTTGCTCAGGTTCTTGTCTTCTGAACGACTGGCAAGGGAATCCTGTTGTTTCTGCAACGTGTCAAGCTGCTTGATGGCCTCGTCGAGTTTGTCGCGGAACTGAAGCTCACGGAACAATTCGAGTGTACGGTCGAGATCTTTTTCGGAGTTTTTATTCTCCTGTTTCATTTCCTCGAGCTGCTTCTGCGTCTTGTCTTTCTGCGGATTTTTCATCAGCTCTTCCATCTGCTTGATCATCCGTTTCATTTCCTCGGTAGAGAGCTGGTTGAAGAGATTATTCATCTCCTCCTGGTCTTCCTGTGCCTGCGGATCGTTTTGCTGAAATTCCTGCTGCTGCTGAATGTTCTGCGCGTTCTTCTGCTTGAGCATATCGATGCGCTGCTGCAGGGCGGCCTGCTTCATCTTGAGGTTCTCCAGCTTCTGACGCTCTTCCCAGCCAATGTTCTTTTTCTCGAGAACATCCTTGTGCAGCTTTTCGATATCCTCCTGGAGCAGTTTCGATTCTTCAATCGCCGCTTCGAGTTCTTCTTCGATTTTCGCGTTGGTGGAATCGTTCATGTTCGCAAGGTCCTTTTTGGTTGGTGCTTTATACACCATGCGTTGCGAACGTGTGGACTTAGCGCCATGCACACCATCGTTGTCCCAGACTTCGAAATAGTATTCGATCTCATCACCGGTTTCTACGCCGAGTGCGGAAAGGTCCCAGTAATAATAAAACTGGTCACGAACGAGGTTTGTTCTTACCGGCACATTCACCGATTGTGTGGTGGCTTCAATCTCATTGCCCAGGGAATCTTTTTTGTTCAACGGGCGATACGAAAATTGCATGCGGGTGAAGCCGTAATCGTCGCGCACTTCGCCGGTGAAATAGAGGCGGAGTTTGGACAATGAGTCTGCGCGTTCATCGACGCTGATGGCAGGATACAAATCCGGAACAACGCTGATGGTGTAATCAATGGAGTCTTTTCCCTTGAGAAACTGGTTCGAGGTGTGGAGCGAGTATTTTTCGCTTTCCATCAAACGTTTGGTGAATGAGAAGCGGTCTTCGCCATCTGCGCGGAGGTTGTACACCGAATCGGCAAACGCCATGGTAAAGCCGGTTGTAGAGCGCGTGGAGAATTTCCAGTTGATGGTTGTTCCAGCAGGAACTACCAGGTCGCCGGTGTTGCGGACAGTTTCATTTTTCTTTCCGGTGTAAGCCGGGTAGCGCAGTTCGGCGTCGAAGTTGAGCACGATCGGATTCGGGATTACGCTGAGGACATATTCCTTCGAGGTAAATCCATCAGCGAAAAAGCGGAACCGTTTTTCTTTCTGAACGTTGCGGAAAATGTAATTGAAGTCGATGGTGCCTTCCTTGTTCATGGCGTATTCGTTGCCATCGACAAGTAGTTTTACGGCGCCCGGAATTTCGAGTCCGCTTAGTTTCACATTGAGTGTAAAGTCTTCATTTTCAACAGCCTCAAGCTTGCTCTCGATGTTGAACGTAAACGGTGCCTGTTCTTCGAAATACTCCGAGTGATTGACCAGGCGGTTGGTACTTTCCGTAAGCAGGCTTGCGTTGGTGAAGATGATCACCGCGATAGCGAGCAGCGGAAGCAAAGCCCACTTAACGTAGCGCCGGTTTTGCTTGAGATCGATTGCAGCAGAAAACGGAACCGGGCGAAGTTCTTTGATCTTCTGATTGATGCTTGCTTCAACGAGTTCGCGGCTTGCGCCGGTGCCTGAACCTGTTTTCTGAAGCTGAAGAACGTTGAGTAGTTTATCCTGCACATTGGCAAAATGCTGTCCAATGATTGCAGCTGCCTGTTCGTGCGAAATGACTTTCCCAATGCGGTTGATGCGTGTGAGTGGCAAAACGATGAAGCGGCCAAGTACATACGCTGTGGCGCCAATGAACGACCAGAAGAGAATTGTTCTTACGAGTGGTTCGAAGTGCGCGAAGTATTCGAGAAGTGAAATTGCCAGATAGCCGGAAACGACAATCGCTACCGTGTACAATAAACCACGAATGAGTTGGTTTTTGTAATACTTGCGAATGAACTCATCGAGCTTACTGATGAGTGTGTGATATACGCCGCTGTTCTCCATGTGCTTGTCTAGCAAATTTACCACTAAATAACGCTCTTCCCAAGGGATTGATACGCGTTTGAGGGGGAATAGTTTGTTAAAAGATGCGAGAGGCGCGCGCATTCCATACGGGTGGATGTGCTGACTTCGACTCCGCTCAGTCTGACAAAAAATGATGTGCTAATCTGCTGATGCGCGTGAAATACCAACGCGCCGTTTAAGAGAACGAGAGAAATATCAGGAGCGAAGAGATAATTTATCAGCGAGATTTACGTTAGCAAAGAAACGGCCCTGATGATACGCACGCTGATACTTTCCGGTTTATTCGCATTCTCGCTTTCATTTGCGGGGTGCCAGAGTCATTGCAAGAAAATGCAAAAGACGAACCAGAAACTGATTGGTGGAAATCATGATTTTGGGAAGAAGAAAGAGGCGAAGAAGTATAGGAGGATGAATAGGAGATAGCAGGAGGCAGGGGAGCAGGGAGGCAGGAAGCAGGAAGCAGGAAGCAAAAAAGTAGGCAGTATGCAGTGGAACAGGGCGCAGTAGGGAGTCAAAAAAAGTAGGCGAGTCGGCGAGTCGAAGAAAGTAGGGAGTAGGCTAGACGCGAATGCCTACAACGAGAACATCGTCTACCTGTTCGAGAGAGCCGCGCCATTCGCTGAAAAAATCAGAGAGTTCTTTTTCCTGTGAAAGGGCGTTTTCAGAGACCTGGATTTCCAGTAGTTTGCGTAGGCCGGATGTCTTGAGTTTTTTTCCTTTTTCGCCACCGAATTGATCCGCGAAACCATCTGTAAACAGGTAAATCTGCGCTCCGCTTGTCAATGGAATTACATGCGATACAAAAACCTGGTCATCGGCTGCTGGTCCGCCAATGGGCGATTTGGTTGGAGGATATTCCTGCATGGCACCCGAAGAAGAGCGGATCCACAACGGACGATTAGCCCCCGCGTACACCAGTTCGTTTGTCTCGCGGTTGAAACGGCACAGGCAAATATCCATTCCGTCGTTCGTTTGCATTTCACCGGAGCCTTGTCTCAACGCGCGTTTGATTCCGTCGCTCAGGCGGGAAAGTATTTCAGACGGTTCGTTTGTTTCTCGTGAAACATCGTTGAGGATTTCCATTCCGAGCATGCTCATGAATGCGCCGGGAACTCCGTGGCCGGTACAGTCGGCTGCAGCGACAAAAACATATTGCTGTTTCTCATTGAGCCACCAGAAATCGCCGCTGACAATTGCTTTGGGCATGTACAACACAAACGATTCGGGAAAATATTCGCGCAATGCATTCTGCGGTGGAAGAATCGCCTGTTGGATCCGCTGGGCGTAGTTGATACTGTCGGTAATTTCTTTTTTCTGCTCTTCGATCTGTGCGTTTTTCGCGGCGAGCGCCTTGTTCGATCGTTGCTTCACAACAATGGTCACGCCAAGACCGGCAGCACCGATCAGGAGGATAATTACAATTCCCCAGATGGATTTGCGAAATGATTCTTCTTCGATTGCCTTCAGCGAAGCATCCTGGCGCAAGAGCTGATTTTCTTTTTCCTTCTGGTCAACGTCATACCGCGTTTGCATTTCAACCAGGAGCTGCGACGATTCCTGCGCGTTGATCGAGTCTTTCAGCTCTGCGAATTTTTCGAGATGGAAATGCGCATTCACAAAATCCTTTTCCAGTTTGTATGCGGCGGACAGCTTTTCGTTGCCCAGCTTCATCGCAGAGAGGTCGCCGACTGTTTCCGCAATGAAAAGTCCGCGTTTCATTAATTCAAATCCTTCTGCTTTCTCGCCCCAGGTGTACCTGGCCGAACCCCAGCTGATCATGTTTTCCGCCATGGCGAGCGAGTCGGGTATCGCAGCGAAACGGTCATTCGCTTCTTTGTAATGCACGGATGCTTTCTCCTTATCTCCCAATAAGAAATAGCATTCCGCAATATTGCTGTGACATAAAGCTGCGCCTTCAAGTCCGTCGAGCGACTGCGTCCGGATCTCGAGTCCTTTCTGAAAATAAACAAGCGCGGCTTCGTAATTTTTTTCTTCGAATTCGAGTGCGCCCAGGTTATTCCATAAGCTTCCAAGCGTGTTATTATTCTCAGCCCGTTCAGCGAACGGAATCGCTTTGTTGTAATGTGTTTTCGCTTCGGCCAGTTTGTTTTGTTCGTAATAAATATTGCCGATGTTCATGTACGCCTGCGAAGTAATGTTCGGGTCATTATTTTTCTCCGATCCTTCGGCCGCCTTGAGGTACCAGGGCAAAGCTTTCTCGTAAAGTCCCTGGATGTAGTAGGTGTTCCCGACGTTTATGCAGAGGGAATAATAGCTTTTTGTCAGCTTCGCTACTTCGTAAATCTGCATCGCCGAATCGTACAGCACACGTGCACTGTCAAACAGCCCGCGGCCTTCAATCATTCGTGCGCGCCTGATGTAGAAACCTGCGGCGCCACGGGGAAAATTAATCTTCAGAGAAAGATCGCGCCCCTTGTTGAAATACTCCATAGACTTCGCGGAATTGAACAAACTCCATTCCTGTGCTATGGAATAATAAAAGAAAACACGGTTACTGTCTTCCTTTTCCTGGGCTGCGCGGGTTTCCAGCGAATCTATTTTGCGTTGATTCTGTGCGGGCAAAAGAAAAACCGCCAGGAGCAGAAGAATACAGAATGACCAACGTGGAGCAGAATTCGCAAGGTGATATTTCACCATGAAAAACTATTAATAATTCTTCAGCTTTCCAAAAACACCCAGGGGAAGTACACCGCCGTGTTTGGCTTTGAGAAAGAGCTCGCCGATTTCCAGTTTGCTTTTGCTCTCGCGGAAAAGATTCTGGAGGATCATGGCGGAGAAGCCGAGTGAGTATGCGTTGAGAATGAGAAAGTGTTCTTTTTCATCGAGGATGTCGAGAACGGCTTTCACCATTTCATTGATGTTCTCTTCGAGTTTCCACTTCTCGCCATTGGGCCCGTGGCCATACGCCGGCGGGTCGAGAATGATTCCATTGTATTTATTTCCGCGGCGCTGTTCTTTCTTCACAAACTTCAATGCATCGTCGACCATCCACCGGATGTTATCGAGCTGTGAATGCTGCATGTTTTCATTGGCCCAGCTAACAACCTGTTTGATGGAGTCGACATGTGTTACATCGGCACCTGATGCACGCGCGGCGAGTGTTGCCCCACCTGTATACGCGAAGAGATTCAGAAACTTCGGCTTCGGGGTTTTCATCTCCTGCAACGAGGAGTAGATGTAATCCCAATTCGCAGCCTGCTCGGGAAATACGCCAACGTGCTTGAATGCGGTTAGCCCCAGACGGAAAACAATTTCTTTTCCCCCCGGAAGTGCATAGCGGATGTTCCAGCGATCAACGGCATCGCGTTTTAGTTTTTCCCATTCGCCGGAAGAACTGCCTTTGGGAACGAAACGAAGATGTGCCTGCTTTTCCCATTCTTTGACATTGAGCACAGGATCCCACACGGCCTGCGGTTCAGGACGAATGGTGATGTACTTCCCGAAACGTTCGAGCTTTTCGAAGTTGCCGGAGTCGAGGAGCTCGTAGTCTTTCCAGTGCGTGGGTGAAAGGAGGATCATGGTGTAAAGATAACAGTGCACGGTACGCAGTACGCAGTGCGCAGTATATTATCTTTGCAGTCCAATGGAAAACCGAAAAGTACGCGTACGATTTGCGCCTAGCCCGACTGGTCCGCTGCACATGGGCGGAGTGCGGACTGCCTTATACAATTACCTGTTTGCGAAAAAGCACGGCGGAGATTTTATTCTGCGCATTGAAGATACCGACCAGGACCGCTTTGTTCCGGGAGCGGAAGAATACATTATCGAGGCGCTGAAGTGGTGCGGCATCGAGCCCAACGAAGGTGTTGGATTTGGCGATGGTCCGTGTGCGCCGTACAAGCAAAGCGTGCGCAAAGAGCAAGGTGTTTACGCACAGTATGCGAAGCAGCTCATTGACGCCGGTCATGCGTATTACGCGTTTGATGCGAAGGAAGAACTCGATGAGCAGCGTTCGCGTTACGAGAAAATGGGAAAAACATTTTCGTACAATGCCGTGAGCCGGCAGGAACTGAAAAACTCGCTCGCGCTTTCTGAAGATGAAGTAAAACGGCGCATTGATGCCGGCGAAACATACGTTGTGCGTGCGAAGATGCCGCGCAATGAAGAAATCCGTTTTCATGACCTGATCCGCGGATGGGTGGTTGTGCATTCATCGCAGCTCGATGATAAAGTTCTGTTCAAGAGTGATGGAATGCCAACGTATCACCTGGCGAATATCGTGGATGATTACATGATGAAAATTACGCACGTGATCCGCGGGGAAGAGTGGCTGCCATCGGCGCCGTTGCACGTGCTTCTCTACCGTTTTCTCGGTTGGGAAGATGTGATGCCGCAGTTCTCGCATTTGCCGTTGTTGCTGCGTCCGGATGGAAACGGAAAACTCAGCAAGCGCGATGGAGACCGATTGGGATTCCCGGTGTTTCCATTGAGTGGTAATTTGGGTGGCGAGTCGTTCACCGGTTATCGCGAGAGCGGATATTTCCCGGAAGCGTTTATCAATATGCTTGCGTTGCTTGGGTGGCACAGCAGCGGGAATAAGGAATTGTTTACGAAGGACGAATTGATCGAAGAGTTTTCGCTGGAGCGTGTGAGTAAGTCGGGAGCGAAGTTTGATGCGGAGAAGACGAAGTGGTTTAACCAGCAGTATTTGCGGACGAGGAGTGATGGGGAGCTTGCGGAACTGTTGAAGAAAGTTCCTGGTTTTGAGTTTCAGGTGGAGAACGATTTCCTGACCGAGGTGTGCCGACTCATGAAAGAAAAAGTTTCGTTCGTGCACGAAATTGCTGAACAGGGAAAATTCTTCTTCGAAGATCCGACAACGTACGATGATGCGGTGATCAAGAAGCGGTGGAATGAAGAGAGTAAGAAATTTATTGCGGCGGCGAAAGATGCATTTGCGGGAATGTCTACATGGAACGCTGCGGATTGTGAAGCAACATTTAAGCAAACTGCAGAAGCAACGGGAACAAACCCGGGAAGTGTGATGCAGCTGTTTCGTGTGTGCGTGAGCGGTGCGGGCGGTGGGCCGGTTTTGTTTGAGATGGTGGCGCTGCTTGGACAGGAGACTGTTTTGAGAAGGATGGATAAAGCTTTAAGTTCGATAAATTAATTTGCTGATGTGCAAATGCGCGCAAAAAATCAGCCCGCCGCTCAATGGGAATAATTAACGTTAACGGAATACGGATCTACGCGTACCACGGATGTTTGCCTGAAGAAGGAAAGATCGGTGGTGAGTACGTTGTGGATGTAACGATCACCGGGGATTTTTCGAAAGCGGAATCTTCAGATGAATTGGCGGACACCGTAGATTACTGCGTGGTGTACGAAACGGTGAAACGTGAAATGGCGATACGCAGTAAGCTCATTGAACACGTAGCGAAAAGAATTCTTGACGGGCTGCGAAAAGATTATCCTGCTGTAGAAAAATTCGACGTGCAAGTGACGAAGATCAATCCTCCGATGGGTGGCGCGGTTGATCACGTGAGCGTAATTGTTGCCGGCTAAAAAAATCCCCTATGAAACAATTGCTATTCGCAGCGTTGATTTTTCTGTCGATGCAAAACGTATTTGCGCAACCGTGTTATCCCGGGCGCTTTACACAAACCCCGCTTTTTGACAGTACGGATATCCGCAAGGATTCCAACATCGTATACGCCACCACGAAAAATTATTTCTCCGGCGCGATGCAGAATCTCCTGATGGACGTGTATTACCCGGACGCAGGTGTGGATACCATGCAGGCGCGCCCGTTCATCCTGCTCATACACGGCGGCGCATTTCTCGCAGGGAACAGGCAGGAAATGGCGTACGAGTGCATGGAATATGCGCGGCGCGGATTTGTAGCTGCAACGATTGAATACAGGCTTGGATGGAATTGCGCAGCGACTGATCTCATTGGCGTGTGCATATTCTGCCAGGGAAACAATCTCGATCTGAAAACGGCAACATACGCTGCTGCGCAGGATGCGCGCGCTGCATTGCGTTACATAACCGTCAACAGCTCTTCGTGGAACGCCGATCCAAACTGGTTGTTCATTGGCGGAGAAAGTGCAGGGGCTATTACTTCGTATCACGCTACATTCTGGGACCAAAACGAAGCCAATGCATTTTGCCCGTGGGCGGTGAATGCCGTTGGCACGTTGGACACCGCAGGCAATGCACTTCCAACGAACTGGTCGGTGAAAGGATTGATCGATCATTGCGGGGCCATTGCGGATGACAGCTCGCTGATGAACAATGGAAACATTCCGGTGATCAGTTTTCATGACCAGCTCGATTGCACAGTCCCTTACGCCAACGGACAAGTGATCAGTTGTCTTTGCCAGCCGTTTTATTACGCGAAAGGTTCGCAGATTGTAAACTCCACGCTTGCTGCGCAGGGAACATGTACGGAGCTGAACACAGTGCTCAACAGCGCCAATCATTGTTCGTATCCCAAGCCGAGTATTGTGAAGCGTTCGAGTTGTTTCCTGAAACGCATCATGTGCAGCAATTGTGTTTCGGCAACGAATACGAACATCTGGGCGGTGGATAGCTGTGATAACGTGATGGCGGGGATTGCTGTGTTTGGAATGGCACCGCTTACGATGAGCGTGCTGCCAAATCCGGCCAAAGATGTTTGTGTGTTTCAGTTTTCGGAACCTACACGGGCGGGCGGACAGCTAAGCATTTACGATGCCGCCGGACATGTTGTGTTTGTGCAGGCTTATCCGCCACTAACGACGGAGATACGCCTTGATCTGGCGCAACTTGCGGCGGGAGTGTACATGGCCTCGACACAGGTTAACGGAGGGCCGGTAAACGCCCGTTTCTCGTTAATTGAGTGATTGGCGGTTAATCTTTACGATTAATATCCTTTTTATTACTTTTGTATCCCTCAGAATAAAAAATGGTCCTGTGGCCGAGAGGCTAGGCTCAGCTCTGCAAAAGCTGCTACAGCGGTTCAAATCCGCTCGGGACCTCGAAGAAAGTCAACGTTGATCGCGTTGACTTTCTTTTTTTGTCCAATCCAGACGAAATTGTAAGGAGGAAGGAGTAGGCGAGTAAGCAGCCGCTGCTTTTTCATTAGAGAAGTTTAGTGGAATGAAGCGGATAGAATTTGCAGGCCAAAGCAGGGAATAGGCAAGTAGGCGTTGCGTTGTTTGGTTCGTTGTTCCCGCCGGAAGACATGAAACCTGCAACGACTCCGCACAACACAAGCGCCACTGCAGCCGGGATTAAGATCTTTTTCAATAACACGTAAAGTTGATTTTATTATTAATGCCGGAAAGCATCAGAAGGTAGCCGGAGCGCACGAAAAAATATTTTTCGGGATTCGGGTTACCTTTCCCGAATCAACGGTATTAACTATCAGATGAGCGAAACCACCGTAGTGCAGAACGAACTTGAAGGAATCCGAAAAGGCGATGCAAAAGCTTTTCGCGCCCTCTATGTGGCGTATTTCGGAATGGTGCGCTACATGGTGATCAAGAACAGCGGACGGGAAGAAGATGCGAAAGACATTTTCCAGGAAGCGATGGTTGTGTTGTATGAAAAAGTAAGCGCGGGTGAATTCAAACAGGAGTCATCATTGAAAACCTGGATCTACGCCGTGTGCCGGAACAAGTGGCTGAAACAACTGGAGAGACAGAAAAGAAATTTCCGGTTCACAGATTTCGAAGCGTTTGAACCTGTTCCGGATGCAGAAGAAGAAACCGACACGCTGCACGAAGCATTACGTACGAGTATGGGCCGGCTGGGTGTTGGCTGCAGGAAATTGCTGCTGCTGTTTTATTACTTCAAAAAATCGATGGATGAAATTGCGCTGGAGCTGAACTACACGAACGGCGATAACGCCAAAGCGCAGAAATACAAGTGCATTCAGAAACTGAAAACCATTTACGCCACAACTGTTGAGCATGATTGATGAAGCCACATACAGCGAGCTGGACCGGTATTTTCATTCGCGAATGAATGCGGACGAGCGAAGTGCGTTTGAAATTCAAATGAATGCGAGCGAAGAGTTGCGCGCAGAATTAAGCTGGCTATTGTCCATGCAGAAGTCCATGAGCACACAAGGAAAAGCCGTCATGAAACAAGTTGTTGCCGGCGCCATCTCAGGAATTCCGGATAAGACCGTAGCGAAGTACAAGCCGTCGATCAACGGAAAATCGTTCCTGCAGAAATGGTGGTGGGTGATTGCCGCAGGAACGGTAATTCTTGCCGCAGCTGCGTGGTTTGCTGTTAAACATTATGCAACGCAGCAAGAACATTGTCTGGATTGTACCGAACAGGGCGGCCTGGTTGCTCCGGATACCTCAGCAAACATAGATTCACTGATCGCGGGCATGACAGCCATTGATTCAGCGTGTCTCGATGACAGTGCGTGGTCGGAAAAAACGGTTGGCCCCGCCGGGAACAAAGAAGTGGTTTTGGTTAATCTCACCGGGGACTTCGACAATAAACGATTGCCTGAGTCTGAGATTGCGAAAAAAACTCCAATAGTGATTGTTGATTCCGTAGCAAGATTCGTGAATGCTTACGGCTGGGAAACAAAAAGGCCAGACAGCGTAAATAAAGAGCGGCCAACGGACATTCTGTGCAGGCCCGACCCATACGCCAGCCCGGCCTATACCTACGATGGGCGACAGCTGACATTGTTTGGGCCTTATTCAACCGCTAAGGGACTGACGTTTTCCGCACAGGGGGATTCACTCATCATGCGTGATAGCCAGCCTGGATATTTCGTGCTGAAAAAAGTCATCAAACAAAAACCATTGGTGCGAAAAATCCCCTCGGCCAAATAACTCTCCCGGATTTTACAAAAGAGAAACCCCCGTCTCTCGCGGACGGGGGTCGATATAGAGAAGGCATCGGGAAGAATGTTATTTTCCTCCGTTTGCCTGCAGGTCCGCAATGCATCTTGAATCAAGCGGGGGAACTTGTCCGCCCATGAGATTGCCCAGAAAATCAAGCGTCTCGACGGCATAGTACATGAGACAAGATTCATCATTGCAGTGGTGGCCGTTTTCGGCGTGAGCCGTAACCATGGAAGTTCCGTTGTCGACCAGGCCGAGCAAATGCCCGAACTCGTGTTCCATTACGGTTGCTTCCAGGATATTTTCCAGCGGCTGACCGATTCCGCCGGAATTGTCTTTGATCGTCTTTTCAAAAATTGCGCTGGATGTTGTAGCATACGCAACGCCCAATGTATTTCCTGCCGAGTATGGCGCATCCGCGAAGAAAATAAACGCGGTCAGTTTCTTTCTTTTCGAGTGTTCGGTGCGATGATCTTTTTCAATGTCGCGCAACGCATCAAGATCGTATGATGATTTTCCCGGAGACGAAATGCTTTTGTATACAAATGAAATTCCGCCCGGTTTGTTGAGCCGCGATTCCAGGAATGCTTTCAGCATATCGAGTGACGATTGTTGCGGGGCATATCCATCGACGTAACACACTTCGATCACGAGCTGTTCGTATTTTTTATCCGATAAAAAATCTTTTGGCTCAATGGCAAAAGGGCCATTGTCAATATTGTCTTTACGACATCCAGCCAGGAGAAACAAGATCAAGGATGCGACGATGCAATAGCGAACAAAAGTCATGATACCCCGTTTTAATTATGATTCCGGTTACAAATCTAACGCGACATAAAACTGCCCGATTGAACGATTCGATACTTGGTTAAAACATGGAGATCGTTTGCGCGTTCGCGGAAAAAACCGGTTGAAAAGGGTTTGCTTATCTTTGCGCCGCAATGCCGATCCATAGCGAATCAGAACAATTGTTGAAGCGCCTGCGCAAGTCCGTATGGGAAGTGCAGGAGAAATTCCAGGTGATTGAACCGGGAGATAAAGTAATGGCGTGTTTGTCGGGAGGAAAAGACAGTTACACGATGCTCGATATGCTGTTGCACATGCAGCGTGCGATGGATAACTCATTTGAGATCATCGCGGTGAACCTCGACCAGAAACAACCGGAATTTCCTGAACATATTTTACCGGAGTATCTCACGAAGAAAAACGTAGCGTTCCGGATCATTGAACGCGATACGTATTCTGTAGTGACCGAAAAAACTCCTGCCGGAAAAACCATGTGCAGCCTGTGCTCGCGTTTGCGCCGGGGAATATTGTACGATGCGGCGGAAGAAATGGGCGTGACTAAAATCGCGCTGGGGCATCACCGCGAGGACGTGCTCGAAACATTTTTCCTCAACCTGTTTTTCTCCGGGAAACTCGAAGCGATGCCGGCCAAGTTCAGGACCGACGATGGAAGAAATGTAGTGATCCGTCCTTTGGCTTTTTGCAAGGAAGAAGATATTGTTGCTTACGCGGAAGAAAAACAATTCCCGATCATCCCGTGCAACCTCTGCGGCTCGCAGGAAAACATGCAGCGCAAAGTGGTGAAGAAAATGATGGTGGAGTGGGAAGAAAAATATCCCAACCGCAAAGAGATCATGCTTACCGCATTGTCGAATGTGCATCCTTCGCACCTGTTCGACAACAGCCAGTTCGATTTTATGGGGCTGGAAGAATTCTCCGCTGCGCTTACTTCAGCGAATCAGGGAGAATGATCATCCGCGCGTACGCAGGTATTTCCGGGAGTGAATCGCCTCCGCGGATTATAGCCACATCAAATCCTTTTTCAGAAATGGCCTTTCTCTCTGCGGAATCCGGAATTTCAGTGTACGCGATCTGCCCCGAGTAAAACATGTGCGAAGCGCGCGAGTTCTCCGGGTAATTGAACACCACCCATTTTCCTTCACCCAGGTGTTGCTGAATCCACGCTGAGCGTTGCCTGTCTCTTTTCATTTGGTCGCGGTACCAGGCGAGCTCAGAACGTGAACTGTGGTTGGTAATGATCGATTGCGGGTCCAGGAAAAACACGCACAGCACGATGGCGATCAAAGCGAAAACTGTTTTTTTACGGACAACCGGTTCCGTAACGCGCGCGAGCATGACCGCAATTCCAAGCAGGAGAAATGGGATCAGCGGCAGCATAAACAGGGGCATTTTCGTTTCTGCCAGCGTGTAAAATGCAAAGAAAAACAGGACGGCCACAACGATGTACAGCGGGCGCTTGTCGTTGATGTTGTTGACCGCGAGAAAAAACAATCCCGGCACCGCAAGAATTGCAGCGACCCAGCCCATCAGCTCGCGTATAGCATCGAAATGATAATACCACGGGCCTTCGTGCCCTTCCATAGCAAAAGACCAGTGCAGCATATTGTAATGCATTTCGTAAGCGGCCTCTGCAGGAAAATACGCGAACGTGCGGATGTGCCATGGAACAACGAGCACTAACGTGGCCACCACGGCCATCGCCAGGTGAATCCACAACGTTTTGTTTTTCCTGTTCTTCGCAGACAGCATCCAGATTCCCCACGGCAAATACACCAGCAGGCCCGGCAACCACTTCACGAGGATTGCGCAACCCACGAGCAGGCCCACGAGAACAGCGTCGCGCCGGCGCTTGTTATCCGTGTATTTGATCCACGCCCAGAAGCTGAACAAAACGAAGGCGGAAAAAATCACGTCGTTGTGGTCGGTGTTGCGAAACCCGCTGACGAGCTGCACGGAATATGAATGCGCTGCGAGAAGCAATGCAGCGATCCATCCTGTTCTTTCGCCGGCGATGCGTTTTCCCAATCCGTAAGCAGCGGGAACCATGAGTGAAGAAAGAATGATCGAGGGCAGCTTCACGGCCAAGGGCGTTGTTCCGAAAATTTTCACCGACAACGCAATAAGCCAGAGAAAAAGTGGCGGCTTGTGCAGCCAGATGTGGTTGTGCGCCCATCGCGTAATGTCAACCGGCAACACCGGTGTGTTATACAACATGGGTGTTCCCGGATGTTCGGCCAGGTTTTTCGCAACCAGCGCGTGGTATTGTTCGTCCCAGTCGTACAGGAAAGGATCTGTGCTCGTCATGAGTAAGCGCAACACGAATGCGCCCAGTGTAAGACAGGCAACCGACCACGCTGTTTTATTGCGGACGTGCAAAACAATTGCCGCAACGAGAATAAGTATTCCTGCTGCAAGCCAGGTGTATTGTAAGTTGGAGAATGCGTTTTGCATCACTATTTCATTGGTGGCCACACGCTGCTCACGCTGGGATTATCGGGCAAATAAACCACCCATATTTTGTCGCCGGGCTGTTTCAAATGTACAACCGGGTCCATGAGATTGGGTACAGTTCCAACGTGTTTTGCTCCGCCCGATTCAAATACAAACGTGAGGATCTTCGGGCTGACCCCGTTTATTTTCTTCGTGTAATCCTTCGCGATATTGGTAATTTTTCCCTCTGTATGGGCGCCGTGCTCGAGAGGAACTAACTCCGCGTTCGCCTCGCGGATTCCTTTTCTCCAGAGAATAATTCCGATGATGGGAAAAATGACGGTCCAGAAAAACGGGATGGTAAAGATGATCCCGATAAGCGTGTACGTGTTGCCGAAATATTTCACGCTGCGCACATACGACTTCGGCAAAACACGCGGAGCAGGTGGTGGTGGACTTCCGGGACCACCGCCCGATTCACTCACGGGCAAGGCACCGCCACAATTGGTGCAGTTGGAAAAATCCGGCTGGTGAAATTGTGATTTGCACCAGGGACAGGTCACGTAGAATCTACTCATGAAGGTGATTTGCGTTCAAGGTACGATTTAATAAATCTCACCGCAGAGGCGCGAAGGCGCAGAGAAATTGTTGCATAAAGCCTGCAAGGTGCGCGGAGGAGTATTAGCGGGAATTAAAGACTAAAAGTCCCTTGTATTCTAAATGCATAACCTCTGCGCCTTAGCGCCTCTGCGGTTAAAATAAAAAAGGGAATGGGTTGCTCAGCCTACCAGCGAACTGTTGATGAGCTCTGCGCCAACGATATCCTCAAGATGTATCGTTACGCCGAAACCGTTTTTGTTGCGCACATCGAAACGTTCTCCCAATGTGGCGAAAAAGTAAACGGGGGTTTGTTCAGTTGAATTTTCCCAGATCACACCAAAGACTTCCTTGCCGGATTTCAGCTTAAAGCGGCATGGGCGATCATTAACCTGTATGAATTCGCTTCGGGTCATAAATAGGGTCTTTCTCAAATTTCAATATTCTAACGCGGTTTCGCTAGAATGTGTTGCCCTCATTTATGAACAAACGAACAATCTTGTTAATAGTAATTAACCGCTTGTGGCAAAATTGTTAATTACCGGGCAAAAAATTGCCCATCTTTCCACAGTCCGTGAGAAGATGGGCAGGTTGTATAAAGTTTTTATGCGCCTTTTTTGTCCTGGCTGGCTTCGTTGGTTTTGATGCTCAACAAGTCGCGATCGAAGAGATATAGTCCGCCTTTTTCTCCGCCGATCAGCCTGAGCTTATCGAGAATTTTTCTCGCCAAAGCTTCTTCTTCGATCTGCTCGGAAACATACCACTGCAGAAAATTGTGCGTGGTATAGTCGCGCTCTTTCAGGCAGCTTTCAACAAGCTTGTTGATTTCCGTCGACACTTTGATTTCGTGTTCAAGCACCAACTCAAACGCTGCGTTAACGGATTTAAATTTCTTCGGTGGAGCTTCCAGCGCGGGAACAATTCCGTGACCGCCCCGCTCATTTATAAACCGCAGAAGTTTGAGCATGTGCATCCGCTCTTCGTCGGAATGTCCGAACAGAAATTGTGCGACCCCGTCCATTCCCTGGGTCTCGGCCCATGAAGCCATAGCGAGATAATATTGCGATGAGTTGCCTTCCAGTTCTACCTGCTGGTTGAGCGCTGCTTCAATTTTTTTCGATAGCATGGTATGCGTTTTGATGGTCTATCAAAGTTACAAACTCTTCCTGTGCCGTAACAGGAAACTAAACTTTTCGTCGCGGTTTGATTATGGCATTTTTTCAGACCTTTACATCAATTAAAAAACACCCCATGAAAACACAGATACTGGTATTGTGTGTAATTGTTGCTGCATTGTTCTCTTCCTGCTCTGGCTTGCGGATTGAGAAGCGCCATTACTCCAAAGGATATTACGTCGACTTCAATAAAGGAACCGACCGCGACGCTTCAGTTGAAAAACAAACTGCAAAGACCGAAGAAAAAAACCAACACGAAGAGCCGGCTATTTCTCCTGCTCCGACCGTTGACGCAGTGACTGCGGCGCCTGTTACGGATGCCCCGGTTTCAGCACAAACATCGAAAAGCGAATCTTCCAATCAACCTTCGGTTGAAGAACAGTCAACAACTGCAACTCCCAACGATCAAACAGTAGCCGGTGATGAAAACAGCGCTGTTCCCAACCAGGGAGAAACTCCTGGCGGATCTGCCCCTGATGATACCATGCTTGTTCTGCTGGTTATCCTGGCGATCCTGTTGCCGCCACTTGCTGTGTACCTGGCCGAAGGAGTTACCAGCCGCTTCTGGATTACACTGATCCTGTGTCTCCTGGCCGGGCCGTTTTTCTTCACTCCATTTGCCTACGTTGGAGGTCTTTGGCTGATCGCTGTGATCATTGCCTTGCTGGTTGTGCTCGGCGCAATCTGATGATATACTCATAAATAAAAAACGCAGCTTGACGGCTGCGTTTTTTATTTAATCCCTTTTCGTTCCCGCCACATCTGGTTGAATGATTTCGGAGCAACGGCGGGCAACTCTCTGCGTTCGCCCCACGACTTGCGGAAGAACTGCCGGAGCATAAAGTTTTTCAGTTTCGGTCCGCCTTTGTCCATGTTGTTGCGTTTCATCATGGCGCCTTTCCAGAAAAACCACATCATGCTTTCTGTTTTGCTGGACGGGCCCGCTGCGGTACTGTCGCGGCGATTGTAGAGGAGGAGTTTGTGGACGTCGATATTCACCGGGCAAACTTCCGTGCATTTGCCGCAGGCTGTGGTGGCAAAACTCAGGTGGCGGTATCCGCCCTCCGGAACAAGATGCTGCATGAGCACAGCGCCAATGGGCCCGCTGTATACGGCGTTGTATGTGTGTCCGCCAACGCCCTCGTATACCGGGCAGGCGTTGAGGCAAGCGCCGCAACGTATGCAGGCCAGTGCGCGACGCTGTTCGGTTTGCGCAAGTACATTGGTGCGTCCGTTGTCGACCAGCACAAGGATCATTTCCTGCGGACCGTCGTCGTTTCCGCTTGTGCGCGGACCCGAGATGACGCTGTTGTAGACCGACATGCGCTGGCCGGTTCCGTACGTGGCAAGCAGCGGCCAGAAAATATCGAGATCGGTGATCGAAGGAATAACTTTTTCAATTCCTGCCACCACAATGTGCAGGTCGGGTGCCGCTACCGACATCCATGCGTTTCCTTCGTTCTCTGTAAGTGCAATCGAACCGGTATCGGCAACCAGGAAATTAGCCCCGGTAATTCCTGCTCCGGCTTTACGGAATTTTTCGCGCATGTGCGTGCGCGTCCAGGTCATTACTTCCGTAGGAGACATGCCCGGTTTTGTTCCGAGTTTTTCTGCGTAAAGCTGCGCCACATCTTCCTTTGATTTGTGCATCGCCGGAGTAACAATGTGGTATGGTTTTTCATCGCTGGTCTGCTGGATGAATTCACCGAGATCTGTTTCCACGCTGGTGATTCCTTCTTTCTTCAGCGCATCATTGAGTTCGATCTCCTCGGTCATCATCGATTTTGACTTGACGATTTCCGTGATGTTCTTTTTTCTGAGGATCGCCGTGATCTCCCGGTTGGCTTCAGCAGCATCAACGGCCCAGATTATTTTACCGCCGCGCTTCAGGAAATTAGTTTCAAACTCGATCAGGTATTTGTCGAGGTTCTCGAGCACGCGGTTACGAAGTCCCGCTGCACGCGACCGGGCCAGCTCCAGTTTGGCGTACTGCTGTTTTCCGTTCACTACGGCCTCGTTGTATTTGCCAATGTTATGCTGCACAGTTTTCCGGTGTTCGGTGTCGAACACTTTCTTCTCTGCATCTGCAGCAAACTTTTGTGACAAGTCGAGCATGTTATTTTTTGGCCTCGTTCAGCTTAATGGGTTTGTCGCGGTTGGCCAATTCCCAGGCCGTGTGAAAAACAAGACGTGTGCGTTTCTGCATCAGGCTGAAATTGATTTTCGAAACTTCGTCTGTTTCCTTGTGGTAATCGGCATGAACGCCGTTGAAGAAAAACGCCACCGGAATTCCATTCTTCGCAAAGTTGTAATGGTCCGAACGGTAATAGAACATGTTCGGGTCTTTCGGATCGTCGTACCGGTAATCAAGTTTCAGGTGACAGTATTTTTTATTCGCGGCTTCGGTGATTTTTTTCAGGTCCTTACTCAGCTTATCTGAACCAATGACGTACACGAAGTTGCTGTCGTTTTTGTGTTCGTCATCCACGCGCCCGATCATGTCGATGTTGAGATCACACATGGTTTTCTCCAATGGATAAACCGGGTGGTTCGCATACCAGGCAGAGCCGAGTAGTCCTTTTTCTTCACCGGAAACCGTCATGAACAGCATGCTGCGGCGCGGCCCATGGCCATCCTGTTTGGCTTTCATGAATGCTTCGGCCATTTCCATCACGGCAACAGTTCCGGAGCCATCATCGTCGGCGCCGTTGTAAACAACACCATCGTGTTTACCGAGATGATCGTAGTGTGCGGTAACCACAATGAGCTGGTCTTTCAGGTCTGTGCCTTCCACGTAACCCAGTACATTTTCCGTGATGAGTTTTTCTTCTTTGCGGGTGATCAATATATTCCCATGTGTTTTCACGAGTACAGACTGGGAAAGACCCGTGGAGTTTATGGCCTGACGCCATTCGGCAATGTAGTTGGTGTAGTTTTTCTGAGGTGCATTTCCCAAAGCGAAAATCGTATTGACCAAGGAGTCTTTGACATAAATAACCGGCGTAGGGGCATCTGCGCTGATTCCCGGTTCATCCAGCAAAAGGGAATATCCTTCTATGTGGTGTTTTGCAAAATCTCTGCTCTTCGCAAAATCAAGCGGAACAATAAGAATGGCCCGTGCATTGTATTTTTTTGCCGCATTCAATTTGGCCCTGCGTTGAGTTGTCCACACGCTTGGTTTGTCTGTTCCTGATATGCGGTACACGCCGTTGCTGGGTTCCCCGTCCAGCATGATCAACACCTTGTCCTTATAAACGGATGGGTCCGGGTTCTTGTAATCAGAATATTTTTCGTCGTCAATGCCATATCCTACAAAGAGGAAGTCGGTAGTGACAATATGAACCCCCGGCGTTGATGATGCATAGTAATAGTCGTCCTGGTCAAAAGCCACGCCCTCGGCTAAACTGTCCTGGGCAACAAACGACGACGTTCCTCCGGAAATCTTCACCAGCTGTGCATTCTGGTACCACGTTCCGTTTGCCTGCGCAGGAATACCAATAGACTTGAAAAAACCGGAAATGTATTCCGCGGCTTTCTTCTGGCCGGGCTCACCTGTTTCGCGTCCTTCGTATTCGTCAGAAGCAAGAATGGAAAGATGTTTCCGGAGATCTTCGGCGGTAATTGTTTCCGCATATTTTTCCTGCGTTGCCGGTGCTTTCTTTAGCGCAGCAGAAAGAACAAACGTGAACGGAATAACCAGTAAAAGGAGGGGTGCTTTTTTCATTAAAGCAAAGATAGGCGTCTCACGGCCGGTGTAAAGTAATTGTGACGGCCGGACTTATGCACAAAAGGCCTGTGAATACAGGGGTTCAGGCGGTACAGCGTGGAATTAACAGGAGATTTTGTCTACACGGTTGGCGTGTCTGCCCCCTTCAAAAGCGGTCGAGAAGAAAATGTCGGCACATTCTTTTGCGTCTTCGTCGGTGATAAAACGGGCCGGTAAAGACAAAATATTGGCGTTGTTATGCTGGCGGGCCAATAGCGCTATTTCCGGTTTCCAGCAGACTGCTGCGCGTATTCCCGCATGTTTGTTGGCGGCCATACTTATACCATTGGCAGATCCGCAAATCAATACGCCATAGTCTGAAGCGCCGGATTCGATATCGTTGGCCACGGGGTGCGCAAAATCGGGATAGTCCACGCTGGCTTCGCTGAATGCCCCGCGGTCTGTTACGGTATGACCAGCCTGTTCGAGGTGTTTCCGGATGACTTCTTTGAGTTTAAACCCGGCGTGGTCTGCACCAATTGATATTTTAAAGCTCATTTGTATACGATATTTGTTGGGCGTGACGTTTATCCGTCGCAAAGTTACCACTCCAAAAATCATTCTTACTAAAAGTTAACCAACTTTCATAAAAATGGTTGTAAAAATCACATCTGGAATTGAGCAAGTTAGCGGTAACTTTATGCACAGGTAAATGGTGGATAAATATATAATCTGTTGATAGTATTCGTGCAGGTTTATTTGGAAGTGTGGATAGGTTCACGTGATGCGAAATAGTTTGAGACTTCCTAGCGATGTGGACAATAAGTAAGCGGGAAGTAATACAACAAAAACGGACCTCTTTGTTGATAGTAGTTGCTGACAATGGACACTGTGAAACATTACTAACAGGTTGTTCATTAAAATGACAGAAGTATGGAAATCAGTTCCTTCAGAAATTCCGGTATGTTCAAATCCTGTTATCATTGACTCACAAGTGAGATAACCTACCGGATGTGGACTATTTTCTACACCATATTAACAAGCTAGTAGTAGTAGTAGATATTTAATTTAAATAAAACTATGAGTAATAAGGAGCTGATAAGCAAAGGATACATGGATGTTCAGATTGATCCTACGCTGGATATATTTGCAGAGATAAAAAAACTCAAACGTGAAAAGAACGCAATTCTGCTTGCACACTACTACCAGGACGGGGATATCCAGGACGTTGCGGACTTCATTGGAGACAGCCTTGGCCTGGCCCAGAAAGCTGCAGCAACCGATGCATCACTGATTGTTTTTGCCGGGGTGCATTTCATGGCGGAAACAGCAAAAATCCTTAACCCGAATAAAAAAGTAGTCCTTCCCGATCTCAATGCCGGCTGTTCACTGGCCGATTCCTGCCCGGCTGATGAGTTTGCCGCATTCAGGAATAAACATCCGGATCACATTGTAATTTCATACATCAATTGTACAGCTGAAATCAAAGCGCTCAGTGATATTATCTGCACTTCGAGTAACGCAGTAAAAATTGTTGAGAGCTTGCCGAAAGACCAGAAGATCATTTTTGCACCGGATAAAAATTTGGGTAAATATGTCAGTGAAAAAACCGGTCGCGATATGTTACTGTGGGACGGATCCTGTATGGTGCATGAAATTTTTTCACTCGAAAGAATTACGCGTTTAAAAGCACGCCATCCCCAGGCAAAATTTATTGCACATCCCGAATGTGAAACACCTGTACTGGAGCTTGCCGATTTTATCGGGTCTACAACCGCATTGTTAAATTATACCAAAACCAATCCGGCCACTGAATTCATTATCGGTACCGAAACCGGCATTCTTCACCAGATGCAAAAGGAATCACCGGGAAAGACATTTATTCCTGCTCCACCGAACAATAATTGCGCCTGTAACGACTGCCCGCACATGAAACTAAATACCCTTGAAAAACTGTATATTTGTTTGAAGCACGAGCAGCCTGAAATTATTCTTCCGGAACCTCTGCGGGCAAGGGCTGAAAAGCCAATCCGAAGGATGCTGGAGCTTTCTGCAAGTTTTGGAATGTAATTGTTATCGAATGAAGTTCAATTGCCTCAGTCTTTTCAGGATCACCTTCTTCACAGTAATGTGTTTGCTGGCTTCTCCTTTGCACGCACAAACGGCAGATAACGATCCCAACGGATACAACAAATTCTATTACGAAAATGGAAAGCTTTCCAGTGAAGGCCCGATGCGTGATGGTAAACCCGATGGTTACTGGAAAACGTACCACCTGAACGGAAAACTCAAATCAGAAGGAAACCGTAAAAATTTTCAACTCGATTCAACCTGGAAATTTTACAACGAACAGGGAAAGCTTTCACTTGAATACACTTACAAAGAAGGAAAAAAAACGGGGCCGTTAAAAACATACAGTGCCGAAGGAAAACTCCTGACTGAAGAAACGTATGTAAGCAATACGAAGCACGGATTAACCTACGAGTATTTTACCAATGGAAATACGAAGAAAACCATTCCGTTTGTTGAAGGAAGAGAAGAAGGGATCGGTTACGAATACGATTCAACCGGTGTGATCATAGCTATTACCACGTACAAAGCAGGATTTGTACAAAGCACCGATCGTATTAACCGCAGAGATGCCAACGGGTTGAGACAAGGTCTTCACAAGGAATTCTGGCCCAACGGAAAAACAAAATCAGAAGGACGTTATCTCAACGACAAGAAACACGGGTACTTCAAAGAATACAATGAAGTTGGTAACCTGATGAATGCTACCAAGTGGGACAATGGCGTACTTGTTGAAAATCCACCCGAGCTCGCCAAAATAGAAACCGTTACAACGTATTACCCGAATGGCCGCGTTAAAGAAGTAGGTAATTACAAAGACGGTTATCCTGAAGGTGTATTCCGCCAATATTCTGAAGAAGGAAAAATTACGGGATCAGAAGTATACAAAGACGGAGTGCTGATTGGCAAAGGAATTTTTGACGAGAAAGGACGCGAGCAGGGACATTGGAAAGAATACCACGACACCGGTGAACTCAAAGCAGAAGGCGATTACCTGAACGGAGTAAAAGTGGGCGAGTGGAAGTTCTTTTACCCGGATGGGAAAACCGATCAGCAGGGAACATACGATCAGCGCGGAAGAGCGATTGGAACCTGGAAATGGTTTTACGAAAACGGCCAATTGCTGCGCGAAGAAAAATATACGGACGGATTGCGTAACGGTTCATTGATCGAATACGACGATGCCGGAAATATTATTACCCAGGGCGAATACGTGGATGGGCAAAAAGAGGGCTTCTGGTACTTCCAGATCAGCGATTACCGCGAAGAAGGAAACTATGTAGCCGGAGAACGCGATGGCCTGTGGAAGCACACATACACCACTACAGGCAAACCCCGTTTCGAAGGAAGCTTTATCAACGGTCAGCCCGATGGCGATCACATTTACTGGTACGAAGACGGTAAGACCTGGCAAAAAGGAAAATACATCTACGGAAGAAAAGAAGGGGACTGGAAATATTACCAGGAAGACGGTGTATTGCTTCTCACGATTACTTACAAAGATGGTGTGGAAACACGGTTTGACGGGGTAAAAATCAAACTCGAAGATCCTGACCCGAGGTGAAAGAAGAACACTTCAACAAAGAACTAAGCGAATATTCCAGTCTCAGTAAGGAACAGTTGCTTGAAGAGATCGCGAGAATGCACGCGCAGATCAGGAAGATGGAGTACACCGATACTTCATACCGGCCAACTGTTTCCGTTGAATTCGATGCCTCTGTTGTTGAAGAGAATCCTGCACTGATCAACGAAATTTTCAGCCAGATCGACGAGGTGGTTTATTTCACCAGCCTCAATGAAGACGGCTCACGAACGCTGCGTTTCCTCAGCAGGAAAACCGAAAATATTCTCGGAATAAATTACCAGGATTACATGAGCGATCCGGCCGGGCTGATCGACCGCGTACACCCCGATGATCTCACCGGCGTATACGGCGTTGCCCGCGCGCTTCGTGAACAGAAAAAACCGCAGACTTTTATTTACCGTTACCTCCACCCGAACAAGAATAAATATGTCTGGCTGGAAGAAACGGTCTATCCGCAGTACGATGCGAATGGCCGGTATGCAGCCAACCTGGGCATTTATCGTGATGTGACAGTGCGCGTGGAAAGCGAGGTGGCTTACCAGCAGACCCAAGGTTCACTTGAGCGCGTTCTGAATTCCATCGACGAGGTTGTTTATCACATTGATCTTACGCGGCCGGAGGGAAGCCGCATCCGGTTTGTAGGAAATAACATCGAAAAAGTTTTCGGCATCACGCGCGATGAATTTGTTGCCGGACAAAATATGTTCATGAATAATTGTCACCCGGAAGATATCATGTCGATCCGGGAAAAAGCCGAAGAGATCAAGCGGACCAGACAACCGGGAACATTCCTGTACCGCTATTATAAAAAACCGGCCGACACTTTCATCTGGATCGAAGAACGCGTGATCCCCGACTTTGATGAAGCCGGAAACCAGACTGAAATTTTTGGCGTAGCGCGCGATGTTACCGAACAAATACACAACCGTTCACAGCTTTCTCAAAGCGAAGAACGGTTTCGTCTCCTTGCGCAAAACGCGAATGACATTATTTACAAGCTCACGTTTTATCCGCAAGCGAAATACGAATTCATCAGTCCGTCGGTTGAAAAAATTACAGGGTATTCTCCGGCAGAATATTACGCCGATGGAATGCTTGGGCTCCTGGTGGTGCATCCCGACGATCGCGAGAAAATGGCGGCCGCATCGGAACTCATGATGGCGAATTCACCGAAGATATTTGCCCCCGAAGCGTCGCCGCTTATTTTCCGTTCATTGAGAAAAGACGGAACCGAAGTGTGGACCGAAACCAGCAACCGCCCCGTGTTCGACAACCAGGGAAAGGTAATTGGCATCGAAGGAATTTCCCGCGACATCACGCAGCGCAAGCTTGCGGAAAACGCATTGCTCGACAGCCGCGAAAGTTACCGCTCACTGGTTGAACAGCACCCGGAAGGAATTGTTATCGCGAATGCCGAAGGAAAAATTGTGTTCATCAATCCGGCGGTCCTGCGCATTACACACATTGATTCGGAAGCGGAAATCATTGGTGAAAACCTCATGAAGTTCCTCACGCCGGAACAGCAGAAACGTTCCGCGGCGCGTATCGGGCAGGTGAAGGAAGGACAATATGTTCCGTTCGAAGTCATACAACTCGTCAATACGCGCGGAGAAATTATTGAGATGGAATCGCGCCCGGCCAAATACCAGTACCAGGGCGAAGCGTCGCTGTTGATTTTCCTTCGCGACATTACTGCAGAGCGCCTCCTGGAAACAGAACAGCTCCGGCTACAGCTTGTGGAAGAAACCAACCGCAGGCTTCAGCGCGAGATCGAAGACCGGATAAAAATAGAACGCGAACTGAACGCCGCGCAGAAAAACCTGCGTATGCTGGTCGATAGTTCGCTGGACATGATCTGCGCTTCAGACCCGGATGGATACGTCACCGAGTTCAATAATGCCGCACAGCACACTTTTGGTTATTCGTACGACGAAGTGATCGGCAAGCACGTAACTATGCTGTACGAAATTGCGGAAGAACGCGTAGAGGTCATGCGCCTGCTCACCAAGCAGGATGGATTCTTCTCCGGCGAGGTGACCAACAAACGCAAAGACGGAAAAGTATTTACCGCATTTCTTTCTGCCAGCACGTTGAAGGATGAGAATGGAAACATCATCGGTTCGATGGGTGTTTCACGCGACATTTCCACGATCAAAAAAGCGGAAACAGAACTGCGGCTCAGCGAAGAAAAATACCGCGCGATATACAGCCAGGCATACATCGGCATCGCGCTTGTTGATAAAGACGTTGGAAAATTCCTCGAAGTCAACCAGCGCCTCTGCGACATTCTCGGTTACGAGATGACCGATCTTCAGAAAATGTCGGTGAGCGAATTGCGTATGAAAGGCGATCTCTCGAGACTTCCTTCCGGGAAAGATTTTATCAAGCGCGGATTTGAACGCGTGTTCGATGAGCAACGTTACCGCAATAAAGACGGCCACGAAGTCATCCTCAATATCACGATTTCACTCGTGAAGGACGAGCGCGGACTGCCGCTTCACTTTGTCTACGTATACGAAGACATTACACCGAAGCGAAGGGCCGAAGAGCAGATACGCATCCAGGCGGCGAAGATGACTGCAATTTTCGAAAGCAGCTCGCACATGATCTGGACCATGGACCGCGAATACAAACTGGTTTCATTCAACAGCAACCAGGTGTCGTGGCTGCGCGAAAATTATGGCATCAAGCCTTACGTGGGAATGCCGATGCTTTCCGGAAGCATGGTTTCGAGTGACGAATACAACGCTTTCTGGAAACAAAAAATCGACCAGGCATTTGCTGGCGAAACGATCAAGTTCGAAACCCTGTACACGAATAAACGCGGCGTTCAGCACTGGCGCGAAGTCTTTCTTAATCCCATCAAGGATGAAAAAGACGTGGCCATTGAGGTGTCCTGTATCGCGCACGATATCACCGATCAGAAAACAGCGGAGGAAAATATCCGCCAGTCGCTCAAGGAAAAAGAAGTTCTTCTGAAAGAAGTGCATCACCGCGTGAAAAACAACCTGCAGGTTATTTCCAGTATCCTGAACCTGCAATCGTCGTACGTGAAAGACAAAAAGAGTCTTGATCTCCTGCTCGAAAGTCAGAACCGGATCAAGTCGATGGCGTTTGTACACGAAAGTCTCTACCAGACCAAAGACTTTTCAAACATCAATTTCTCTTCGTACGTCGAGAATATCTGCAGCAACCTGGTGCATTCGTATTCCAACCCGGACAATCCGCCCGAACTGGAAATGGATCTCGACAGCATCCAGCTCAACCTCGACACGGCCATTCCGTGCGGGTTAATTATCAACGAGCTTATTTCAAACGCACTGAAGTACGCCTTCAAAGAAAAAACGAACGGCAAGCTGATGGTGCAGGTAAAACTGACGAACAATAAGCTGCGGATTGTGATTGCCGACAACGGACGAGGCCTGCCTCCTGATATTGATTTCAGGAATACAGAATCACTCGGATTACAGCTCGTTGTGACCCTTGTTGAGCAAATCAATGGGAAAATTAGTCTGGAAACGAAAAAAGGCAGTAAATTCACCATCGAATTTGTACCCCCAAGGTCTAATCATTAATCGACATGTCTAAAACCAATATCCTGATTGTTGAGGATGAAAGCATTGTCGCGAAGGACATTCAGATGAGCCTACGTAAGCTTGGCTATAACGTAGTGGCTATCTGTTCCAACGGCGAAGATGCTATCCGCGCAGCAGAAGAACATTCCCCCGACCTGGTTTTGATGGATATTATGCTCAAAGGCGACATGAGCGGGATTGAAGCAGCCGAACAGATCCGCGCGCGCTTCAACGTTCCGATCATTTACCTCACAGCTTACGCCGACGAGAGCACGCTGAGCAAAGCAAAGATCACCGAGCCTTACGGGTACATCATTAAGCCGTTCAAAGAAATTGACCTGCGTACATCCATCGAGATGGCGCAATACAAGCACCAGAAAGAAACCGATATCCGCAAGGAGCGCGACTTCCTGTACTCGATTGTTGAGAACAAAGATTTCAAGGACATCATCTTCGTGAAATCAAACTCACGCCTGGTGAAAGTCCGCACGAAGGACATTTACTTCATTGAGGCTTTGAAAGATTACGTGGTGATCAACACGCTCAACGCGCGTTACACCATTCACTCGACGATGAAAGACATCGAGCGCAAACTGTCTCCGAACGAGTTTGTGCGCGTTCACCGTTCATTCATTGTGCGCATCGACAAGATCGTAGCGATCGAATCGCCAAACCTCTTACTCGAAGACGAAAAGAAACCGATCCCGATCGGCGGCTCATACAAAGATGAGTTGACGAAAAAGATCAACCAGGTATAAAAGAAAATCCCCTCAGAGTGCGAGGGGATTTTTATTTTAAAGCGCCTGCGGCAGCAAGGAATTTTTTGATTTACCCTCTCACTTCGTTCAAGGGACATGCGACTTCTCCGAAGTCGGAATATGATTGATTTGATCCCGGAGGGATCACATGTCCCTTGAACGAAGTGAGAGGGTTTCCCCCCGACCCTGAAGGGGTCGAATGTCACTAACCCCGGGTAAGATCCGAAGGATCTTACCCGGGGTTAGTGATCAAAAAAAAGAAAAATTCCTTGCTGCCGCAGGCGAAAAAACAAATCCTAGTCTTTCACGAAAGGCGCCCTGCTCATCACTCCGTCAGCAGTTGTAAACACAACCACATACGCTCCCGCCGCCAATTCACGAACATCAATACGCTGAGTGCTCTTCGCAAAACGAACCACCTGTCCTGCATTATTTATGATTTCGTAGCGCGCATATTCCGCGAAATTATCAACCTGGAAATAATCCCCGCAAGGATTCGGATAAATGCGGATGGCCGGTGCTAAAACACCAGCAGGTTCAATTCCGGAAATAAATGTAGAATCGAAATACTGCGCATGGAAGTAATTCATTCCATTGGTAACGAGCGGAGCAACAATCAACGTATCAGCGGAAGGATCGAAGTCAATTGTGCCGGAATACAATCCGGTGGCTGAAAATTTATCTCCGAAACATTCCACGGCCCACACTCCATCATTGGCAAAAGCCGAAACTGAAAATCCCAACAGCAGCTGACCGGAAGAAGTGTACTTCGACACGAAACCATCGTCACACCCACTGCAGTTTCCGTTAACGCCCGTATTAAAAACCGCAGGCCCCATGTCCACATCAAGAATTCCGCGCGTGCCTCCGCCAACCAGGATATTGTTGTTGCCGTCAATGGAAATGTCCCGGATGTAATCTATATCGGTAGAACCAAATTGTCCGTGCCAGAGATAATTGCCGGCGTTGTCGTACTTCGCAATGAAGCAGTCGAGGTGTCCGCTGTTATTTACTGTGTCCATCACAACGCCCGCGCCCAGGTCAAAATCCATGACGCCGTCAAAATATCCGCCGAGGATAATGTTGCTGGCGTTGTCAACGGCAACGTAACCAAATCCTGTGCCTGTGTGATTCGCAAGAAGTTTCGCGAAAATGAAAGCGCCGGTAGAATCATACTTCGCCAGGTATGGCGACGAAATGCCGGCTTGATAAACAGCGAGCGTGTCAAAATTTGCAACAGGACTAAAATCGACAGTTCCCCAGAATATTCCGGTGGCGAGGATCTGGAGGTTTTTGTCAATGGCCAGGCTCATCACAGTGCAGTTTCCAAACGCGGCAGAATTAACACCTTGCAACGAATTCTGCCAGATGAATTGTCCGGCGGAAGTATACATCGCAATAAATCCCGCGGTACACGAAATAGGAACGACAGGAGTGTATGTTCCGGACGACGGATCGAAATCTGTATTGCTGCCGTAGAATCCACCCACATAAACTTTCGAGCCTTCGCAAACAATTGTCTGGCCCTCTTCGTTGCCGCCCGCTCCAACCAGGAATGACCACTGTGGCACACCGCTGCCGTTGTATTTCGCAAGAAACATATCGGCGCCACCCGCAGTGACCAATGGAGAATTGGACGTGGAGACGTGATCAAAATCGAGCGTCACCGAGTTTGCGCCACCGGTAATGTAGACATCGCCAACGCTGTCGCAGGCAATGCTTGGCAGCGCGATTCCACTCTGGGGCCCAAGCAACCCAATGTCAATTGGGGCCAGCCATAAAACAGATCCGGCCGGATCGTATTTCGCTACAAAAAGTCCGGAACCGGTCACCGCAAAAATATTGGCCGATGGATCGATATCCAGTACTCCGGTCACTCCACCGTAAACTCCGATTACAAACGAGTTGCCGTATTTGTCGTAGGCCGACGCGTACGTATACGAGTTATCCGAACCGGAACCGGTTGGATAATTTACCCATTCGCAACCGGGAGTTTGTGCGTACGTGTGTATGGATAAAAAAAGAATCGCGAGACAAAAGACCAGTGTTCTCATCAATTTGAAATTTGCGTGAAGATGGTTGCCAGATCGAAATATAGTGCAACGGGAACGTTGCACTGCGACAATTCGTACTGATTTTCCGGACTTTCAACGCGGGCTTTTCATATCACGAGTCACGTTACCGACACCAGATACGGAAGCAATTTGCGCGAGCCTTCGGCAGCAAGGAATTTTTTGATTTTTCCTTTCACTTCGTTCAAGGGACATGTGATCCCTCTCCGAAGAAGTCCTTTGGACCGGGATCATAAACGATCATTGGTTATTTCGACTTCGGAGAAGTCGCATGTCCCTTGAACGAAGTGAAAGGGTTTTTCTTCCCGACCCTGAAGGGGTCGAATATCAATCAAAAAAAATTCCTTGCTGCCGCAGGCGATAATCAACTCGTCCTAAATCATCACATCAACTTCTATCTCCGCTTCCCACCCTTAGCCCCGCGATTTTTAATCGGGCTCTTTCCGCGTTTTCCGCTATCACCACCACGTCCGCCTTTGTCTTTTTTCTTCCCGCCGCCACCAGCTTCTGCTGCAGGATTCCACAGTTCTGGTTTGGTCGGATGAAATTTTCCGCCCTCTTCTTTTTTCTCTTCACGCGCGGTGTACTTGCGTTCTTCAACGCCCACGAGTTCGAAATCGATTTGTTTCTTGATGAGGTCGGCGCTTTTTATTTTCACGCTGATCGTATCGCCCAGCATAAATGTTTTTCCCGTGCGTATTCCGCGCAGGCGATAACTTTCCTGTTCGAATACATAGCGGTCGTCTTTCAGGTTGCGCACGTGCACCATGCCTTCACACTTGTTGCCTTCGAGCTCAGCGAAAAATCCGAACTCGGTAACGCCGGAAACAATCGCATTAAATACCTGTCCAACTTTATCCTGGAGAAACTGAACCTGCTTGTATTTGATCGATGCACGTTCTGCTTCCGCAGCTAATTTTTCTCTTTCCGAACAATGCTTGCATTCCTGCTCAAGGGCTTCAATATCCGGCGGATTCTCTTTCGATTTACCAGCGTCTTTATCGAGATAAAACTGCAGCAGGCGATGTGCGAGCACGTCGGGATAACGACGGATCGGTGATGTGAAATGCGAATAATATTGAAAGCCCAATCCGTAGTGACCGATATTCTGCGTGGAGTACACGGCTTTCGACATCGTGCGGATCGCTAGCGTTTCGATCATGTTCGCTTCCGGTTTTCCCTGCACGTCTTTCAGGAGTTTGTTCAGCGATTGCGCAATATCGGAATCACTTCCGGTGCTGAGTTTGTAACCAAACGTGTGAACAAAATTCGAAAACTCGGAAACCTTATCGGGATTTGGCCCGGCGTGAATGCGGTATACGAACGGCCGGCGGTTGTCGGTCTGTTTTTTCGGTTCTTCACCGGCTTTTCTTCGAAGCGTAACGTATTCTGCTACGCGACGATTTGCGAGCAGCATGAAATCTTCAATCAGCTGGTTCGAATCTTTCATCACTTTGAAATACACACCGGTTGGATTGCCGGCTTCGTCGAGATGAAATTTTACTTCTTCGCGATCGAAAGTGATCGACCCTTTTCTCATTCGTTCCGCACGCAGGCTTTTCGCCATCGTGTTCATCACGAGGATCTCGTCGCGGTAATCACCTTCGGCGCCTTCGATGATCGCCTGAACTTCTTCGTACGTAAAACGGCGGTCGGAATTGATGACCGTTCGGCCAAACCATTCGCGATGAACTTTCCCTGTTTCATCAATGTCGAAAACGGCGGAGAAAGTCAGCTTCTCTTCTTTCGGACGGAGTGAGCAAACAAAATTCGACAACACTTCCGGAAGCATAGGCACTACGCGGTCTACGAGATAAACGGAGGTCGCGCGATCAATCGCTTCTTTATCGAGAATGGTTCCGCGGTGGAGATAATGTGAAACATCGGCGATGTGAACACCAATTTCCCAAACATCATTTTCGAGTTTGCGGATGGAAAGTGCATCGTCAAAATCTTTGGCATCGAATGGATCAATGGTAAACGTGGTGATGTCGCGGAAGTCGCGGCGCTTTGCAATTTCTTCTTTGGTGATTTCAATCGGAATGAGTGAAGCCACGCGCTCAACGTCTTTCGGGAATTCATACGGCAAACCGTATTCCACCATGATGGCGTTGATTTCCGTGTCGTTGTCACCCGGATCTCCGAGCACCGCAACCACTTCTCCGTGCGGGAGATCAGAAAAATCTTCCCAGTCGGTGAAACGCACAACAACTTTTTGTCCGTGTTTCGCTTTCCCGATCTTGTCTTTCGCAACAATGAAATCGGGATATTTTTTATTGTCGGTAATGCCAAAAGCAACCCGGTGTTCTACTTCAAGAACGGCAACGAAATCAGTCCGGGCACGTTTCACAATTCCAACGACTTCGCCTTCTTCCTGTCCACCGCTTTTTCTTTTGCGGAAGAGCTGAACGGCCACCGTGTCGCCATGAAAGCTTCCTTTCGTGTTTCGCGCGGCAATGAAAATATCCTGGGCCATATCGGGAGTCGAGACATACGCTGCCCCCGAAGCCGTCATGTCGAGCGTTCCGGTAATTTGTTTGTCGCCACCCTTGCCCCGGTATTTTCCGCGCTCAACCTCTTCAACCAGGCCTTTGGTGACCAGGTCGTCGAGTAATTCCTGTAATGCGCGGCGGTCATCGGGTTTATCAACCTTCAATTCTGCGGCAACCTGCTTGTAATTCCACGATTTTCCCGGATTAGCATCCAGGAGTGCGATTATTTCTTCGAACAAAAATCTTCCTTCTTTTTTCCCTTTTCGAGCCATATTGAAACTCAATTGTTAACGAACATCGTTCGGGCGCTTAAAAGTACCCAAATCAGGGCGGTACCAAGGGTCATTTTTTCTATTTTTGTTAACAAAATCCGCGAAAAATTTCGTTGATTTGCAATTCTGTACGATAACGGTTGGCAAGCCCAAGTCGTGAACCCGATAACACACAGACCATGAAACACATTTCTACCAGAATTTCAATGACGACCAAAGCGGCTCTCGTAGCAGTTTTCTTCCTCGTAGCGGGAGTGAAAACGGCATCAGCCTGTCACGGTGTTGCGATCGACACTCTCGCTCAGACGGTAAATGCAGGAGATGTTGTGGTCACCGGGTACTCGAATTCAGCAACCTGTGGTTGCGGACCATACTGGATGGAAGTTGAGGTCACCTGCAATCCTGCCGGCTTTACCGGTGCACCACCTGTACCGAGCAGCCCACTCTGGGGAACAGTGCCGTGGTACCACTCTTTGCTGGATGTTGCTACACACACGGCTGCACAAAACTGGTTGGAGCAATGTGCTACAGAACCTTACACACCAATCACAATTCCGTTCAGCCAGCTTTGTCCGGGCACGCAGTATTACTGGCGGGCGAGAGAATTTGTAGAAGGCAGCCAGTCTGCCGGGCCATGGTCTGGAACATTTACGTTCACAACACCAGGACAACCACCAGCGTCTGTTCTTACCGCATCTGCATCCGCGTATTCCGGCTGTCCGGGAGACATCGTTCAGCTTCAGGCTAACGTATCAGGCGGTTGTCCGGGAGCTACGTACAACTACCTCTGGTCACCAGCAACGGGGTTGAGTAACCCGAACATCCCGAACCCGCTTTGCACCCTTGCAACAAACATCACTTATACCGTATCTACTTCAGGCGGATGTTTCACCATCACAAGTGCTGATGATACCGTTGCGCTTACGATCGGACCTCCTCCTGTAGCGGGCACTCCAGCTGCTTTTCCATCGAGTTTGTGTTCCGGCCAGTCATCGTGGATTGTTCTCACGGGCCAGGGCGCCGGAACGATTCAGTGGGAAGTTTCTCCGAACGGGGTTAACTGGTTCACTCTTGCCGGCGCAACGAATGACTCTGTGAATACAGGGCCATTATCGTCATCGCTCTATTATCACGCAATTGTTACAGGTTCAGGATGGCCGGGCTCGGGCTGCGGATCCACAACATCACCACCAATCCAGGTTGTCGTCAACCAGTCGCCGGTTGCTGATGCCGGACTAAACACATCGGTATGTTCCGGAGGCTGTGTAAATCTTACGGGTACAGGAGGTGTAACATACAACTGGCAGCCCGGAAGTCTTTCCGGCTCAACAGTAAATGTCTGTCCGGGAGCAAGCACTACCTACACACTGTACATCACTGACGCCAACGGATGTTCGGACTCTGATATGGTAACCATAAATATTTCTGGTGCAAGCGTAGCAGTAAGTCCATCAACGAGCATTTGCACGGGCAACACAACAGTAATTGTTGCTTCGGGCCCGAACGGACAAACGTACAGCTGGCTTCCAAGCGGATCGCTCACGGGTGCAAATACATCGAACCCAACAGCAAGCCCGACCGTAACAACTACGTACACCGTTACAGCAACAAACAGTTTTGGTTGTACAGCCATCGACTCGGTAACAGTCCAGGTGACTTCTGCACCGCAGATTACTGCCTCGAATGATACCTCGCTCTGTAACGGAGGCGCAGCAAACCTTACGGCCACCGGTGCCACATCGTACACGTGGAACCCGGGCAACATAGGCCAGCAAACGATATCGGTTTCGCCGGTAAACACAACCACATACATTGTTACAGGAAATACAAACAACTGCTTCAGCTACGATACCGTGGTGGTTACAGTTGCCCCACCGTTTTCGGTGTATGCAGGACCGGATTTCGACGTATGTGGCGGAACGCAGGTTACCCTGAATGTTGGGGTTTCGGGCGGGTCTTATTCATGGACTCCTGTAGCCAGCATCATCGGAAGCAGCACATCACAGGCTGTACTTGCCGCACCAACAGGAACTACTTCGTTTACAGTAAACGTAACAGATGCCAACGGATGTATTTCGGCGGATACAATTACAGTAACCGTAAATCCGGCTCCGATAGTTACAGCAGGCACAACCGACGACACGATTTGTGCAGGACAGTTTACCACCCTGAATTCAACCGGGGCACAGTCGTATGCATGGACGCCGAATATCAGCCTGGCATCACCGCTGTCTACGACAACCACTGCCAATCCATCGAATACAACAACGTACCTGGTAACTGGCACAGACGCGAACGGCTGCATGGACACATCAACGATCACCATCTTTGTGAATCCTAATCCGCAGGTATATTTCGCAAGTTCGGGTTCAGTATGCGGAGGCGCAACCGGCCAGATTTCGTTTAACGGAACTACCGGAGGAACGGCCCCATTCACCTACCAGATCGGTTCTACTACTGTTACCATGCCGGCATCAGGATTGGCTCCCGGAAATTACGCGGTGACTTATACTGACGCAAATGGCTGCACCGGTCTTGCCGGAGTAACTGTATACAGCATTGATCCGCTGGTGAATTTCAGCAGCATCGCTTCGGAATGCGGGGACACGTCCGGTCAAATTACGTTTGACAGCTCACCTTCCGGAGTAGCACCGTTCACCTACCAGATCGGTTCATTAACGTACAACTCCCTGCCGATAACCGGCCTGGCTCCCGGCAACTATAACGTAACGTATACGGATGCCAATGGGTGTACAGGTCTTACCGCTGTAACTGTATTTATGCAGAATACAGCTTATGTGAACGCATCAGCAGATCCAATCTTTGGAACTTACCCGCTTCCGGTAAACTTTGGTGCTTCCGGCTCGCCGGGACTCACGAATTACAACTGGACATTTGGCGATAGCAATGTGGGCACGGGTGCAAGCACAGGAAATACGTATGGCGCGCCGGGCATATACGAGGTGGTGGTAATGGCGTATAACAGCGTTCCTGGCTGCGCAGTGTATGATACGTTGTATATCGAAGTTGTTGAGCAGGCCACTATCGCACTGCCCAATGTATTTACACCAAACGAAGATGCAACGAACGACCAGTTCATGGCTACAGTCAGCGGCGTGAAAGACATCAAGGTGGAGATCTTCAACCGTTGGGGCAACCTGGTGTTTACCGGCGAGCAAATGGGACTTCCACCTGCGCCTGGCACCATTGCACTTTGGGATGGCAAAACGAAATCAGGAAATGTTTCTGAAGACGGCGTTTACTATTATGTAGTAACCGCAGTTGGTTACGATCTGCAAGTGTACCCGATGCAGGGATTTGTTCACCTGCTTACGACACCGCAACAGTAACCTGGCAACAATAAAATCAAGACCCGCGCTTCGAAAGAGGCGCGGGTTTTTTGTTGGGAGAGATTGGGGCATAGAAAGAATAGACGCAAAGGCGCCCTTCGACAGGCTCAGGGCAGGCGCCGCACGCAAAGGTTCCGCAAAGGTTCAAGAAAGCCGGGCCTTGGAACAATCGCTACGCAATCGTATGAGTTTTTTCACCGCAAGGGACGCAAGGACCAAAACCCTTTGCACTCCTTGCGCCCTTGCGGTTAATTCAAATAGTTTAATCGCGCAGCGATATGTGTTTTCCCTTTGCGTCTATCCTCCACTTCCCCTCAAAAACAAAGCCCGTCCACCAATGAAAGTGAACGGGCGATGCAATCTATACCAACAATTAACCAAACAAGGCGCCCCGCGGATGCGGGACCAAAAAAGGATCTTCTACTGGCGTATAATTTTGTAAAAACTGCTCGTACCGTTGCTGAGCGTTGTTTCTACAGTATAAATTCCCGGGGCCCACGATTCGGTATCAATGGGCGATGTACTGCTTTCGCCGCGATATACTTCGCGTCCCATTGCGTCGCGGATGATAATCTCCGTGATCTGGAATTGCGGGTGATAACTAGTGATGTACAAAGGTCCGCGCGATGGAACCGGGTAAATACGCAATTCCGCAGGCGGGTAGTCGCCACCCGTGGAACTGAGTGTATCAATCAGAAAGACATTCACTGTAATCGAATCGCCCGTTACCCATTGCGAATTACTGAACGACACCGGCCAGACGACAACAATGTTATTGCCAATACGGAACGGGCCGCCCTGGTTACCCGGACGGAAAGAAATGGGAATGATCAGGAATGAACTGTCTCCCGGAGCGAGCTGCCACACCTGGTACAACTGGAAGTAAGGAATGCTGAAAGGAACAACCAGTCCGGTATCGACATAACCTTCGACCATAAGTGAATCCATGAAAACACTTGAAGCAGAATAGTTCTTCAGGAATGCGCCCACAGGAATAGAATCACCTGCAAATGCAGTATCAGGCCAGCCGGAAAGTCCGTTTGGTGTAAATGACAAAGTATCCTGCGCCTTCACAGAATTCACTTGCAACAGCGAAGTGAATGCGACCAGCATAACCAGCCTGAGTAAGATCTTTTGATACGTCATTCCTATGAATTTTATAACCCGAAGTATTTGCCACAACAAATTTAACCCGGTTTATACAAAAAAACAGTTAGATTTGAATAAATCTTACGCGTTCAGAACCATGAATACACTGCAGCAAATTATCGCTTCAATGAACAAAGAAGAGGTTCGCCATCTCAAGTTATTCATGGGACGGACGAACACCGGTTCAGATCGCAAGGATATCGACCTTTTCGATTACATCCGGCAGCGACCTGAAGATTACGACGAAGCAAAAATTCAGGCGAAGCTCTATGGAACGGGCGATAAGAACGCTCTCTACCGGTTGAAAAACCGCCTGATCGAGGATATTGGTAAAAGTCTCGCATTACAGTACTCAGACGAGAGTGACTTCAACCAGGTTGCCCTGAGCCTGCAATTAGCGCGGCACTTTCTGACCATATCACAGTTCCAGCTGGCCCTGCATTACCTGAACAAAGCAGAGAAACGTGCGATCTCCGTGGAGAATCACGAACTGCTCGATCTCATTTATTCCGAATACATCCGCTATTCACAGGAAACGCTGGGTGTGAATCCTTCGGAATACATCCGCAAGCGGAGAGAGAACCGCGAAGAGCTGAACCAGCTCCAGGAGATCGATGATATTCTTGCCGACGTAGTATACAAAGTAAGAACGACGCAGAATTTTACCGGGCAGGATTACCGCATCATTGAAAACCTGCGCAAACGCGTTTCGGGTTTCGGTCCGAAAAAAGCATCTACGAAAAGCATCCAACTCCGGTTTAAAATTTATCATTCACTGAGCCGCATCCTGCTGCAGAAACACGATTTCATTTCGCTGGAGAAATACCTGCAGGACACGCTTGCGGAATTCACGAAAGAAAAACTGTTTAACCGCAATACGCACGATACACGCCTGCAGATACTCACGTATCTCGCCAATGCGCAGTTCAAGAACCGGAAGATGGAGCAGTCGCTGGAAACTGCGGCGCGGCTGAAACAGGCCATGTCGGAATTCGGAGGATCGCTCCACGACAAATACCTGTTTTTCTACTACAACATTCTTGTCATCAATTATTCGGAAAAGGATCGCAACAAAGCAATAGAGTTGCTCAACGAGATGAAGGAAAATGCGGTGATCATGAAACAACCGCACTACCACGTTTTCATTTACGTGAACCTCACGGTTGCTTATTTCGACAACCTGAATTACAAGCAGGCCCTGAGAAGCCTTGTGCGTTTAACGATGGAAGACGGTTACCAGAACCTGGACGTGAATCTCCGCATGAAGATCATTATTGCCGAGCTCATTATCCGTTACGAATTGAAAGACGAAGAGTTTCTTGAAAAGCGGATCGAGCAGGTGAAAAAAGAATTTGCCGAGCAATTAAAAACGAAAGAAGGAAAACGCCACCAGGAAATGCTTTCGCTGCTCCAGGAGTTTGCTTCTGCCGAAAGTGTGATGCGAAACAAACCGCTGCAAAAGAAAATCAAAACGTTTTTGGATAAGCAATCGAATGCGGTGGGTGACCTGATCAATTATAATAACTGGTTGCGCACGAAAGTGGTGTCAGGTGGTACAGCTTAACACCAATTATTTTCAGTTTGACCGTTAAGGATCACTTCAACGCAAAAGTTTTAGCCCGTTTCGCATCTGCGCAATCTGCATAATCAGCGGCTAACCTTCAAACGGTGTATTGGGGAAATCACTTTTGTTCGATCCCAAGCAATTTCTGTCGCTTAGCCACTTCTGCCTGTTGTTTCTGGAACAGTCCGCTGTAGTAGCTGGCCTTGGTCATATCTCCATGCGCCTGGAAATACAGCGCGAGATTTCTTAAGCGCATCGGCACATTCGGATTCAGTTCCGCAGCCTTTTCCAATACACGTACCGCGTTCAACGTGTCTTCGCGCTGCAGGTAAAGATTGCCCATCGCATTCCACGGAACATCAGAAGCTGGATTTTTTGCAGCAGATTCGTTAAGCACTTTCATCGCTGCAGCTGAATCTTCGTAGTGCGTAAACAATACGCGGCTCAGCTGTTCCGCCGTGTTTACGTATTTCGGATCCTTCTGAAGTCCCATCGAGAAATAGTAAACGCTTGAATCCAACAATGCCTTGTTATTCACAACACGCACCACTTTCCCTTTGATCACAGAATCTTTTGTGCCAAGCTGCTCGTACGACATGCCGAGGTTAAAATACGCCTCTGCGTAATCGGGTTTGATTGCAATTGCCTCGAGGAAATACGGAATTGCCGTACGGTATTCTTTCACGAAATAATAAGCAGTGCCAAGATTGCTCCACGCTGTGTAATAATCGTGGTACATATCTGTAGCCTGTTTGTAATACCCGCGGGCTTCGCCAAACAACGCATAGGCCTCCCGCTTTTTTGATTCCCCTGCGGCCACTTGTCCCTGTTGTTCGAGTTGCTGCGATTCGTAATTCAGCTGTGCCGCCTGCGAAGAAAGTAATGAAGCGAGCAACATGTTGATCTTGGCCGATTCCGGCGCAAGTGCAACATCGTTCCGGTACAATGTTTCTTTGTCTTCCCACGCTTCATTGCGCACCATACTCCGGAGTGAAAACAAAATTGCGATGGTCAGAAATATCCACTTGGTTTTCCTGGATGATTCGCCTTTCCAGTCAAACGATTTCGGAGCAAATTTCTGAAAACGGAAAACGAGATCAACCAGCACGATCGCAAATCCCAGTGATGCGATGTAGGTAAAACGCTCGGCCATGATACCCGGTGCTGCGCCAAAAAGATTGGAGAACAAAACAATGTTTCCGAGAAACCAGATCAAACCAAAACCGGCGAGCGATTTTTTCCGGAACTCAAACCAGGCCCACACGGCGAGCGCAACGTAAACGAGTACGGATAAAATCACCAGTGGATCGCTCCACGAACAAATCGGAACTTCATTGAGACCGTAATAAAAAACCAGCGGGTACGGAATAAAATGCAGGAACAGATAACGGCCCATGACATAAGCAGCCGTTGCGCTTAGTTGTTTGCCGCTCATATCTGCAATCGGGTTTTCAAATCCCTGGAGCGTACGGCTCATTTCCGGCAGCTTTGAAAAAAGCAGGACTTTCATCACGAGAATAATCGCAATAACCGGAAGCACGTAGACAATTCCGCTCCACCATTTACGGTCGGTGAAATACCACACGGCAAACGGGCCGAGAATAATCAACGGCGCCACTGTAGTTTTCGACAACATGGCCAGTGCGAAACAGATTGCAATTGCAGGCCAGCACCACCAGGCTTTGGTTTCAACATGTTTCCAGATAGAGCGCAGCATGAGCACGCCAAAGAAAAATGCGAGCAACTCATCACGGCATTTGATATTCGCAACAACTTCCGTGTGCAGCGGGTGTACCAGGAAAACCAGGCAAACGAAAAACGTAAACCAGTCGCCCTGGGTGTGAAACCATTTGCGCAGCAGCCCGAAAAGCAGGACCATGGTAAACGCATACAGCAGCACATTGATGAAATGGCTGGTTTTCGGTTTTTCCCCGAAGAGCTGGATTTCAATGGCAAAAGAGGTTAAGGCCATTGGCCGGTAAGAATACCCGGTACCGTCATTGTTGTAAAAGGTCCGTGAGCGAAAGATCTCCGGAATTCCTTTAAGGCCTTTTTGGGTGAATTTATTGGCCCCCGCAGTGTAAAATTCGTCGTCGAGTGCATATCCGTTGAAGATACTGTTGCCATAAACGAGAAAAACGAGAGAGAAAAGTACAACGGCAAACCGGTTTCGCCTGAAAAATCCTGTTTTGGGGCCGCTTCTGACGGGAGAGCCTTTTCCCGCTGCAGGACGGGCGGTTTTCGATTCTTTCCGGGAATTACTGGCCATTGCGCACCGAAAGTACACAATTTGATGGGGAAATATATTCGGGATTTGCTACTTTTGGAGTTGGTCAAACACATTTTGTCACATGGGAAAAACTTTACTTAGGATTTTAACTGTTTTTGTCTTGTCTGTTTTTTCAACAGGCAACGCTTTCGCACAGTGTGCGAATGATAACGTTTTGATTGCGGGCAACCTTACTCCTCCAGGTCTTTCGTTAACAACAACAGTAAACTACGCCAGCGGACAATACGTTCTGGCTACCGTTGTAGCAGGTGCACAATACACCATCGAAACCTGCGGCAGTTCTTCGTGGGACACGCAGATTACGGTTTATGAAGATGCTACAGGAAATTTCGTTGTTTACAACGATGACTTTTGCGGACTTCAATCTACGGTAACGTTTACACCAGTCACTTGCGGACTCGTGCGCGTTTTGCTTGACCAGTATTTCTGTACGACCGGAAGTTCTTCTACAGACGTTTCCATGACCATGGACACACCGGGAAGCGGCGCTCCAGTACTTTCACCAGCGCCTGACCAGTCGGCATGTTTTGGCCAATCGGCAAACATTGGTATTGTAGGTAACGGTACAGGCGGCTTACCACCGTATGTCTACGGATGGCTGCCTGCAGCTAACCTGACTACAACTACCCAGCCGGCAACAACCGTAACCACGGTAACCAGCACAACCACGTATACACTCGAGCTTACAGACGCTAATGGTTGCAGAGACCTCGATACGGTGATTGTTTCTGTATTGCCGGCGCCACCAGTCACACTTGGGGCCGACACGACTATTTGTGCCACAAACTACACGCTCGATGCCGGCAACCCGGGCAGCGCATACTTGTGGAATACGGGTGCAGGCACGCAAACGCTGAACATTACGCAAAGCGGAACATACTCTGTGTCTGTTCAATTCCCGAACGGATGCATCAACCAGGATGCAATTACGATAACGTTAACCCCACCACCGGCATTTTCTATCGGATCAGATACCAGCAGCTGCGGAAACAACCTGGTTGTTGATGCGGGAAGCGGTTATTCCAGCTACGCATGGAGCACCGGTTCTACCACGCAGACCGAAATAATTACAGCGAGCGACACCATTGGTGTAACCGTTATTGATGCCAATGGTTGCGTATTGACAGACTCCATTGCTGTAACACTGAACCCTGCGCCGGTAGTAGCGCTGGGCGCAGACATCACACAGTGCGGCGGACCGGTAACACTTGATGCCGGCAACCCAGGCGCATTGTTCTTCTGGTCAAACAGCACTTCTTCACAAACCACCAACGTAAGTTCAAGCGGAACGTATTACGTGGATGTACTTACACAGGCAGGATGCCCGGGCAGCGATACAATCGTGGTAACAATCAACAACCAACCCATTGTGAATCTTGGCCCTGACACATCGATCTGTCTCACGAGCGTATTGCTTGATGCCGGAAATCCGGGAAGCACCTATCTCTGGAGCACTTCACAAACGTCGCAAGTTGTTACAGTTGGAACAGGAACGTTCTGGGTAACTGCAACAGATCCTTCCGGATGTGCAGATACAGATACCATTGCGGTAACTACGAACTCTGTTCCTGTTATTACAGCAAGTGCCGATACGGCAATTTGTCCGGGCGGAACAGCAACGCTTACTGCTTCAGGCGCATCCACGTATTTGTGGAGTAACAACATGACCGGTTCAACGATCACGCTTACACCAGCAACAAACACGGCGTATTACGTTACCGGAACCGACACCAACGGATGCCAGGCATCGGAGGTTGTTGTTATAACGATCCTGCCAACAGCAACAGCGTTGTTTACGACGAACGTTATCGGAGCTACTGTATATGTTAACAACCAATCTACCGGGGCAACATCGTACTCCTGGAATTTTGGTGATTCAAGTCCCGCAGACAACACCGCAAACCCATCGCACACGTACGCCGTTAACGGAACGTATGTAGTGACACTTACGGTAGGCGGTGCATGCGGAACACTTACGTATACGCAGACAGTTGTCATCACAGAAGTAGGTATCCAGGACAATGACCTTGCAAATACACTGAGCATTTATCCAAACCCAAACAACGGACAGTTCACTGTAAGTTTTGAATTTGCAGAACAGAAAGACGTGGTTGTGGAAATGATTGATGTTTCAGGACGTGTGATCAGCTCATTGAACCAGGAGAACGTTCTCACATTCAAACAGGAACTCGGAGATGGTGAGCTTGCAGACGGAATTTACTTCGTACGTATCACCACTGCAGATGGTGTGGTAACGAAGAAGATCGTTGTTCAGAAATAAACAAACGACATACAGTGTAAAAAGCGAGGCCGGAAATTATTTCCGGCCTCGCTTTTTTGTGAACCCTCAAAGGCTTTACCGGGAATCACGGGATTCATCATAAAGCCTTTGAGGGTTTCGCTGTATTCAACCCCTTCAGGGTTGCGACGCACCGCATGCTCTGCCCCCGGACTTCGTCCGGGATTAATATTGAACCCCTTCGGGGTTCGTTATGCACGCAGAACCCCGAAGGGGTTAAATATTAATAAGGGGATGCAATCCCCGGGGGGCGCAGCAACCCCAACCCCGGAGGGGTTGAATATTAATAACAGATAAAGCGAAGCTTTCCCCCAACCCTGAAGGGGTTGAATACTACCCATCAAAATGCAGACACAAAAAAAGAGTCCAACGATAGCGCCGGACCCTTTACCTTTTTATTTCTGAAAGAAGTTTACTTCTTCGGCATCACGCAGGTTCCGATCTCTGCCGGTGTAGCCGCTTTGATATCCTTATCTTCTTCAAGCGCAGATTTGGCTTTTGCATTCGCCGGGTCAATGCCCTGAACAAAGAGGTAATATGCTTTTGCACAAGCGTAGTTCTTGCCTTTCAAATGAATTGAAGCCAGGTACAACGCAGCATTCACGAGTTCTTTCTTGTTCTTTTCTTTCGCAACAGAATCAACAGTAGCGATCTGGAAATAACGCTCGTAATACGGACGTGCTGATTCTTTGGCTCCGTCCGGATCGAGTCGTCCGTTGCTTTGTGCACGTCCGAGCCAACCGTAAGTAAGCGTAGAGTCCATAGTGATCAACGCAGCGTACGCACTGTCTGAACGCGCATACTCTTTGTTCAGGTACAGTGATTTTGCAAACGCATTGAGGTTGGTTACGCGAATCGACAACGAAGAGTTTTGCTCTGCATCGTATTTCTTCTTGTACCAGGTGGCGGCCTCACCGTATTTTTTCATTTTGTAGTAAGACGTTCCAAGATCGAAATACACTTCTTTTTTCGAAGTGTCCATCACAAGCGCCTTCTGGAAATCGATAATAGCCAGTGAGTCGCTTCCTGCTTTTGATAATGCTCTTCCACGGAAAACATAATCATCGGCAAAGAGTTTTGGTTTTCCGAATTGCGCCTGTTTCCGCAGGAAGATGTTGAAATACACCAAAGCTTTCGCTGGGTCCGGAGTTTTCTTTTCGAGATAGCATTTACCCATGATCCGGTAAATAACAATCACCAGGTTACTGTCGCAGTTAATTACTTTGTCGCACTGGATGATGGCGTTATCGTGATCACCGGACTTGTACAGGAATGCCGCATAACGGTACGATGCATAGCAATCCGGGTTCAGCGCAAGATATTTTGCATAAGCCGCAGACGCAGAATCAAATTTTCCGAGCTGGTACCAGGCCTCACCTTTCGCGGCATAAGCGGGTGCAAAGTTGGGTTCAATGCTGATCGCAAGATTAAAGAACTTAATTGCATCAACCATGTTTTTACCGGCATAGTACACTTTGCCTATACGTACGTTTGCGCGCGCAGATTTCGGATCCACTGCCGCCGCTTTTTTGTATTCCGCGATAGCAGGTGTAACGTTCACCGGATCTTTCTGCTGGAGCGCATCTCCGCGTGTCAGGAACACATCGGGGTTTGTTCCGTCGAGTTTCTCTGCGCGGTTGGTGTAGTCAATGGCTTTGTCGTAATTCGGTGTTGGCGCCCAAACGTATGTTTCTGCGAGCTCGCAATAAATGATTGCCTGCTTCTGCGGGGTGAGCGTACCTTTTTTCCCGGACTGCGCAGTGATGAGCGACTCGGCCTGTGAAAGTTCTTTCAAACCTTCCACAACGTTTCCGCCATAGAGCAGGCCACGGCCTTTGCCTACGTGCGTCAACGGGTTGGTTGGTTCAATGTCGACACCTTTCTGAAACACGATGTTTGCAGAATCAGGATCTTCCATTTTCAGCAGGAGATCTCCAAAGTAAAAAAAGTTGTCGCCATTGGTTGGCTCAGCTGCAATCAGCTTCAGGAACACCGCCTTAGCGCCGGTGTACTGTTCGTTCTCTGTCATCTGGATGGCTTGCTGAAGCGTTTGTGCGTTCAGGCCAAAACCCATTCCAATGAAGAGGGCAATTCCAGCTGTAATTTTCAAATGCGTTTTCATACTCTATTTAATTTGTGTTTTGCACCCGCTTCGCATTGTCGGTCTTCGACTTCGCTCAGACTGACAAATGGAAGCGGGTGCAAAAATACTACTCTTTGTTCAGTAAACTTTTAATTCGACCGCTCTTTCAGCAGGGGCTGCCGGTGCTAATCCCGCACGCTGCACAATCAGTTGTCCGCGCTCACCCAATGCAAAGGAGGCAAAGCCTGTGCCAAGACCGGGTCTTTTGCCGATTTTGACGATCCAGATCTCGCGCACAAAAGGGTATTTGCGGGTCACAATAGCCGATTGACTGGGTTTCCACGCCGCGGATGAATCCAAACCTGCCGCGCATACTTTTATGCGGTTTTTTCGCGCCATGGCTTCTTCAGAGTCTTTATCGCCAATGGCGTTGAGCCCGATTACCCCAATGGCACCGGGAGTGCGGCTCACGTAGGCAATTACAGAATCGGAATTGGCTACTGCAAAAACGTTTTTACCGGGCTTTCCTCCGTCCATGAGGGAATCTGTGAGGTAACGCAGGTTCGATGAAGCTCCGTTGTCGAAAACCACATCCAGGCGGCCGAGTGTCGACGTGTCGGAAATCTGTGACCAGACTGTGTCCTGCCCGGTGAGCATCTTCTTCAGTGTTGCCCGCGTGAACGAGGTATCCGGGTTTTGCTTGTTCACGATAAACACAACAGCGTCGGACCCGATCTTGATCTGTTCGATGCCGAATTTCAGGCCTTCGAAATATTTCGTTTCCTCGGCGTTCAGCTGGCGTGTGAGTATGGCCAGCCGCGTAGTGTCGTTGTACAGGTCGCGGATGATGTCCGATTCACTTTTGTATTGTGTCATCAGGAACGCATCGGGGTACGATTGCTCAAAAGCGTCTACAAGCTCTTCGGCCAGGGACTGAACATTGTTGTCAATACAGAAGGTGATTTTGCCTTTGGTTGGCGTGTCGAGTTCCGCCTCGGACTTTGACTCACTACAAGAGGGAATGAGAATCAGTGCGCAGTATATCAGTGCGCAGTGCGCAGTGGTGAGCGTGCGGTAAACTTTACGCAACGACTGCGCACTGCGCACTGCATACTGCGCACTGATCTTACTGCTCTTCATCTTGTTCTTCTTTTTTGATGTTCCGGAGTTTCATCCAGACAGTTACTGCGCGGAACAGGGCCCAGCCGGCCAGCACACAACCAATATAGGTTCGCGTTGGCCGTGGGTATTTGTCAATCGCGACGTCGGTGAAAATAAACAAGCAACCCAGACCGAGGAAGATCAACACCATCGATGCTGAAAGCACGAGGGTAGTTCTGCCTTGACCTGGGTTGCTCAGGAACAAATTATTTCAGTTTTACTGAAGAACGAATTTCACCGGAACGGTCATCGAAACTTTTACGTTACGTCCGTTCATTTTTCCGGGTTCCCAAGGTGGCATGCTGCGGATTACACGTTCAGCTTCTTTCTGAAGCCCTGGTGCGCCGGGTACGCCTTTTTTGGTAGAAACGTTTCCGATGGTTCCGTCTTTGCCTACTTCAAAGTACACGTAAACGGTTCCGTCTTTGCCCATTTCTTTCTCAGCCTGCGGGTAACGGATGTTATTCTGCAGGTATTGCTGGAATGCGCCTTCGCCTCCTTTGAATACCGGCATTTCTTCCGCGAACGCAATAGCTTCTTCTTCTTTTTCTTCCACGTCTTCGGCAACGGTTGGAGTAATTACCTCCGGTGTTGCTTCGTCGTCACCGTCCTGGTTCTCGTCACCGATGTCCTGCTTCTTCAATTCTTCCTGTGAAGCTGGTGGCGGAACTTCTTCGTCCGTTACTTCCGGCTCAGTGAACTGGAGCATTTTCACCTGTGGCGGCGGTGGTGGCGGTGGCGGTGGCGGCGGTGGCGCGGTTTTGTCAACCGGTGGTGGTTCTTTCAAAACCACTTCCACGTTCTTCTGATCTTTCTTCGATGTATCGTCCACCACTTCGCGCGTAACGATGTGATGCATGAACAGGAAGAAGATCAACGCCATTGTAGCGCTGCCTCCGGCAATGGCTACAATACGGCCGTAGTCGCGACGGATCTTGTAAGCGCCATACGCTTTGTTCCGGGACTCGAACACAAGGTCGTTGCGTTCTGCTGAGATTTCATTATTCCAGTTACCCATGTCTGTTTGTATTAATTACAAAGACTCTCCTAATTAAGCTTACTTCACCGGAGCCAAGACTGCATTTTCCTTTTTGCGGGAAACAGCATCCTTTTCCAATGGAGAAATTGTTGTTAATGTGTATTTCGAAATGTCGCCGATCTTAAGTTCATCAATGATTCCAATCACATCGCCATACCGTGCATCATCGCCCCATTTCACAATGAAAAAAGGAGCGTCATCGGCATTGCGGATAATTGCAGCCGCTTTTTTAAATGTAGCGTCAGACATTACGCCGGCTGAAAGATCAGCATCCATTGCAGCAATGCATTCCGAGTAATTTTGCTTTTTATTATTCTTCACCACCTCTGCATCGTAGACCTGGGCCTTTGTGTTCCTGGTGACAAATCCATTGATCTTTTCATAATCAGATTTGACAAACACTCCGCTTTTATAAATTTCACGAAGTGTCTTCATCTGTGACTGTACATCTGCATTTTTGCTGCCAACGATCTCTCGCAACCCGGAAATTGAACTAAGGTCCAGTTCTTTGAGTTGTGTCTCGTCGCTGAACTTCCCTGAATAGTAAAACGCCTTACCGTTTGCATCGATCAAAATGGTATTGGCTAAACGAACGTTTATCGGGCTTGGCTCTCCTTCTGCGTGCATAGTCATCTCCATGACCTTTGGCTTGTGCAGGTTTGAGGTAAGAACGAAAAACGTCAGCAACAAAAACGCAAGATCCACCATGGGGGTCATATCGATCCGCGGATTTTTTTTCGCGGCGCGATTCTTACCCACCCGGGTATCAGAACTGCTGTTATTTGTTACTTCTGCCATTTTTATTGCTTCGATTCTTTACCTAACCATTAACAAGATGCAGGACATGATCAAATTCCATAAAGCCCCACCAACTTAAGGCGTTTCAGGCGGAGCATCCGGATCCGGTAAATCCAGTTCAGGATAATGAATCCCGGTTTTTGCCGATAATGCCTGCAGTTCCACGCGTGAAATTTTGGTGAGTGCGTACTTGGCAACGTCACCGATCTTCAACTCGTCGATCAGGTTGATTACGTCTCCATACGTTGCATCGCCACCCCATTTCACAATGAAGAACGGCGCTTTGTCGGAGTTGCGGATGACTGCACCGATTTTCTTGTAGGTGCTGTCGCTCATTTCGCCGGCTTTCAGATCGCGGTCCATGTGACCAATGCAGTCTGAATAACTCTCTGCTTTGTTGTCTTTTACAACCTGTTCATCGAGCGGGCCTGGCTGGGTATTCTCCGTTACAAACCCTTTGATCTTGTTGTAATTTTCCTGGCCGAACTTCCCGCTCTTGTACACATCACGCACATATTTCATCTGCGTCTGAACCGTTTGGTTGCGATTCGCAATGGTTTTGCGGATGCCTTTTTTCGGATCAAGTGTGAGATCGTACAGCTTGGTGCTGTCGCTCAGTTTACCACCGTAGTAGTAAATGATGCCATCTTTATTTCCGTCGAGCAAAACCGTATTCGCGAGTTCATCAGGGATTTTTGTTTTATTCTCCTTGCTGTCTTTCGGTACGGCCATCTCCATCGTCTTTGCCTTATTCAGGTTAGACGTGAGTACGAAGAACGTGAGCAAGAGGAACGCAAGATCCACCATTGGGGTCATATCGACACGGGGGTTCCCCTTCGCGCCGCGACCTTTCTTTTTGTGTTTCCCACCACCACCACCACCGTCTGCTATTTCTGCCATTGTATCTGGTATTCTTTCGGTTAGACTTTCAATTGCCGCTTACAAAAAAACGGCCGTCAGTTATTTGGCTGGCGCAGGAGTTCCGTTGCCGGGTTCCTCTTCCAGGTCGGTAATCAGGTTGAAGCGGTATACATCCTGCTTCTTAAACAAAGCGATTACCGCGTCAATTTTCTTGTAGGAGGCTTTGCCGTCGGCTTTCAGCGCAACGCGCATTTCCTCTACGGTTTTTCCTTCTGCTTCCTGTCCTTTTCTCCAGGTGTATTCTTCAACACGTGCAAAGTTGATCCAGAATGAAAGCTCATCCTTGTTATCCACCGTGTCGATCGGAATTCCCTTGGTTTCATCATCCATTTTCTTGCGCCCGATTTCGTCTGCCGTGATATACGCCGGCAATTGCGCGATTGGCACTCCAAACGATTGCATGGAGCCAAAACGGTTGATCTGCTCTTCTGTAAACTTCACTGCAGGGAACTTGTTCATCATGCGTTTCAGCATATTGATGCGCACGTCTTTTCCTTCGAGATTGAAGAAAACACGACCGGCAGTATCAATAGTGATGAGCATGGTGTTCTTCGGCAGGATCACATCCGAAATTGAGCTCGGCGTGTCCACGATCACAGGTTCCTGCGAACGCATGGTTGCAGTAAGCATGAAGAAGGTTACCAGAAGGAACGCGAGATCCACCATTGGAGTCATATCCAGGGAAGGTGTACCGCGACCCAATTTAATTTTTGGCATTTCCTTTTCGGTTTAAAATTTCAGAATCCGTGAGTTGACTTCTTAGTGCTTTTTCGCTGCGAAAGTCTGTACGATACTGAAGTTTGCTTCGTCGATACCGTAAGTAATGCGGTCGATCTGCGTTGTGAACATGTTGTAGAAAATGATCGCAATACAAGAACCGATGATACCGAGTGCTGTATTTACAAGTGCTTCAGAGATACCTGTTGCAAGTGCGTTCGCATCAGGTGCACCTGCATTTGCAAGGGCCTGGAACGCTTTGATCATCCCAACTACTGTTCCGATCAGACCAACGAGTGTTGCGATCGAAGCGCAGGTAGAAAGAATAACGAGGTTCTTGGAAAGCATCGGAAGCTCAAGTGAAGTAGCTTCTTCAAGATCTTTCTGGATTGCAGCAACTTTTGATTCTTTATCCATGGAAGAATCGTTCTGCACGAGTGTGTATTTTTCGAGACCTGCACGAACAACGTTTCCGATAGAACCTTTCTGGCGATCGCATGCTGCGAGTGCTTCGTCGATACGATCGTTCTCAACGAGTTCGCGGATGTTTACTACGAAGTTTGAAACGTTCCCTGTTCCGCGTGCGCGCATCAATGTGATCAAACGCTCAATGAAGAATGTAAGGATGATCAGGTTGATTGTAATCAAAACCGGTACGATGATTCCGCCTTTGTAAACGATACCCAGAATATTATGTGGATGGCCCTTCACCGGATCCATGTTTTCGAAATTAGCCGGACTACCAAGCACTTTAGAGTAAATGATGTAGCTGATAATGAATTCCACGATAAAAATTCCAATCGTGAAGTAGGCCTGAATATTCGAGGACTTCTTCTTGCTCATAGCGTTTTTAGTTTTGGATGTTTATTTAGTTAATCGTTGTTTACTTGTTTTCGGGCAGCAATGTTAACGGAAATAACTCGGTGTTAATGGGTTGCCGTGTTAAATTTCTGTGAATACGCCTCCCGTAAGGGCATCAAACTTACAAAATCAGTTTTACAATAGAAAACCCATTTTTTGCATTGAGCCGAAGGCTTTCCTTCGGAAGGAGAATGGGTGTTTTCGGGATTGACGATACTAAGTTGCGCAGAAGGAGCGAGGCGAAAAAGAGGAAATTGATAAGTGGTGCGTATGAGGTGGCAGGTGGGTTACTACGATCATGTGGTTAAAAACAACCTCACGACTTCCGCTTACTGCGTATCCAGGTGGTGGCAACCGGAATGAGCGTAATCACGATCAGGAAGATGACGATATAGCCGATGTTCTCCTGCACCCATTTGATCTGGCCGAGAAAGTATCCGCAAAGTCCGAGACTAACGATCCAGGCAACCGCTCCCGCGATGTTGAACAGCATAAAACGCCCAAACGGAATTTTGATAATTCCGGCCAAGATCGGAGCAAAAGTCCTGATTATTGGCAAAAAGCGACCTAAAATCAGGGTTTTTCCTCCGTTTTTATCATAAAAGGTCCGGGTGGTTTCGAGGTATCTTTTCTTGAAAAGCCAGGAGTCTTTGCGGTTGAACAGGGCCGGACCGACTTTGTGCCCAAACCAATACCCGGCCATGTTGCCAATTACGGCGGCTACAATCAGGAGAATGAGCAGCACGGTGATGTTCACTCCGAGCAATTCGGGTTTGGTGCGGCAGATCATTCCCGAAATGAAAATGAGCGAATCGCCGGGGAGGAAAAAACCGATGAGGAGACCGGTTTCTGCGAAGACCACAAACAGGAGCAACGCAAGCCCGCCATAGGAGATGATGGATTCGGGGTCGGTGAGTTGTTTTAAGAAGTCAAGCATTTGTTGTAAGGTAGCCACGAAGGCACTAAGACTCAAAGCCACACGAAGAATTACTTAGTGGTTCTTCGATTCTTTGTGACTTTGTGGCAAAATTATGGCAACGCTTTTTCCCACTTGCTCACAACAGCAGTTGCAACGGCGTTACCCGCAACGTTTGTTGCTGAACGGCCCATATCGAGGAGCCAATCGACCGCGATGATAATGGCGAGCCCTTCGGCAGGAATTCCAAATGCGTCGAGCATGCCGGCGATTACAACGAGTGAAGCACGTGGTACGCCAGCGAGTCCTTTGCTGGTGACAAGCAGCATGAGCATCATGGTGAGTTGCTGGCCCAATGTAAGGTCATGACCGTATGCCTGTGCAATGGAAACAGTGGCAAACGTCATGTACATGATTGAGCCATCGAGGTTAAATGAATAACCAAGCGGCAGCACAAATCCGATGATGCGATCGGGACAGCCGAACTTTTCAAGCGCGTTGATTGTTTTCGGCATTGCTGCTTCCGAAGAAGAAGTTCCGAATGCGATCAGCATAGGCTCCCTGATCAGTCCGAGGAGGCGCCAGTAGTTTACGCGGAAACACATGCAGATAAGCGGGAGAACACCGAAGACAAATATGGCCAGGCCTCCAAAGAAACACAGGATGAGGTTGACGTAACCACCGAGAATGCCGAGTCCGTACTGTCCAATGACGGCCGCCACTGCACCGAACACAGCAAGCGGAGCGAAGTACATTACGTAGCTGGTTACTTTGAGCATGATGTGTGAAACGGCGTCGAAGAACTCGAGAACAATTTTCCCTTTCTCACCCACTGCTGCTACGGCTGCTGCGAAGAACAAAACGAAGACGATTATCGGAAGAATCATATTGTGCGCCATGGCATCAATAATGTTCTTCGGGAAAAGATCGAGGAAGAAAGAATAGGCATCGAACGATTTTGTGCTCACCACTTTTTCAGCACTTTCCGTAATGTGCAGTGTGGTTCCCGGTTCGAAAATGTTCACGATGATCAATCCCATCGACAAGGCAATCAACGTTGCGCCGGTGAAGTAGATCATTGTTTTCAGACCGATACGTCCCATTGTTTTGAAGTTGCCGGTCTTCACCAGTCCAACAAGCAACAGGGAGAAAACAAGTGGCGCAACAATGACCTTAACGAGATTGAGAAAAATTCCGCTGAATATGCTGAAGCCCTTTAGCTCCGACGGAATCCGCTTCGAAATGGAATCCTGAATGAGTTCGCTGTAATTTTCCGGATGATATCCATCCCAGATCATTCCGTGTGCGATTGAACCCGCAATCAAACCAGCGATAAGACCGATGAGGATCCAGACAGTGAGCGCATTTCGTTTAATCCAATCCATGTTCAGGAGGCAGGTAGGTGGTGGTTCAGGAGGCAGGTGGTTCAGGAGGCAGGTGTTCAGGTGTTCAGGAGGCAGGTAAGCAGGTGTTCAGGAGGCAGGCAGTGTTTCATCAGGCAAGTTATTTAGCAGGCAGTCAGGCAGTCGTCGGTAAGCAGACTATCAACTCCTAGTGCGGCAATGATTCTGCAACTGCGGCAGCCGGAGCGCCGATGTTGAGAATAAGATCAGGCAGCAAGCCCAGAACAATTGTGGCTACGGCGGTAATAAACATCAGCGCCTGGTGTTGCGGGTCTACAACATATTCGTGCTCGCCCTCTTTCGCTTCTTTGAAATACATGGCGATGATGATGCGGAAGTAATAGTACACGCCTACCAGCGAAGAGAGAATTCCGATGATCGCGAGCCAGTAGTGACCGGTTCCGATGGCTGCAGTGAGCACATAATATTTCGCGAAGAAACCGGCAGTAGGCGGAATGCCTGCGAGAGAAAGCAAGGCAATGCACATTACCACGGCGAGCAACGGATTTTTCTTTCCAAGCCCGTTAAAGTTTTCTACAGCGTCGCCGCTGGTTACGCGGATCACATTGATCAGCACAGTGAACGCGATAAGCGAAGCGATGGAATATGCCACCGTGTAGAAAATAATTGCTTTGCCGGAAAAGCCCGTTGTAGCCACAATGGCGAGCAATAAAAATCCGGCGTGAGAAATGCTGGAGAATGCCATCATGCGTTTCACGCTGGTTTGAATCGCGGCAGAAAGATTACCGATCACGAAAGTCAATCCAACGCAAACACCGAGGATCGGAACCCAGAACTCGCCAATTCCGCCGAACACGATGGAAAGGAACAGGCGCATGATTGCAACGATCGCAGCTGTTTTTACAACAGTCGACATGAATGCCGTGTACACCGTTGGCGCGCCCTGGTAAACGTCCGGTGCCCAGAAGTGAAATGGCGCTGCTGAGATCTTGAAAAGCAAACCAACGAGTATGAGCACTACGCCTCCGTAGAAGAACGCAGGAAGCTTATCGTGATTTTCTGCAATGAAGTTGGCAATCGCGCGATTGTCGAATGAACCTGTTGCGCCGAACACCAGTGAAATTCCGAACAGCAAAAACGCCGAAGCAAAAGCTCCGAGCAGGAAATATTTGAATGCCGCTTCGTTGGAACCTAAATCTGTTTTGCGGCTGCCGGCGAGTACGTAAAGCGGAATAGAAAGAATTTCGATACCGAGAAAGAGCATGGTCAGATTGGTGTAGCAGGTAAGAATGAGTGCGCCCACCAATGCAAACAAGACCAATGCAGTCTGATCGGTTTGCGAACCTTCTTTACGCAGGTAATTTCCGGCCATGATGTACCACAACAGGGCGGTAGATAAAATCACGACAGACATGATCACAGACGATCCCTGGAAGTCGATCATCCCTGCGAAATACTGGTTGTATGCACCGTCGTCGTACCACCAATACGAAATTGCTGTTGCGATTGTACCCAGGAGGCCAAGCACCACAATCGGGAACAGGGCTTTCCGGAACCTGAAGAGTTCTGCAAACAAGGCGATGACGCCCAGCCCGGAGAGTAAAAGAATTGCTTTCATATCTTATTCGGTACTACCGATGAAATCGTATTATGGTTTTACTGATTCGGTGATCATTCTGGCAAGTGCACTCACGTCGCTCTGCATGATGTCGAGCAATGGTTTTGGATATACACCAAACGCCAGTACAGCAGCACATACAACAAACAACACGGCTTTTTCATTCCCGGTGAGCGCAGCAAATCCTGCGGTTACTTTATTGGTTTCGCCCAGCATGATCACCTGGTAACTTCTGAGCATGTAAACCGCGCCGAGAATAACCGTGAGCCCTGCAAATGCACAGGCCCAGATGCTGTACTGGTAAACGCCGTTCAGCAGGAGAAATTCTCCAACGAAACCGTTTGTTAATGGAAGCGCTACTGAACCCAGCAGGATGATCAGGAAGAGACTCGCGAATTGCGGAGATACATTCCGGATCCCGCCGAGCTCACTGATCTGGCGTGTGCCGGTTTTCTTCAGGAGGATGTCTGCAATGAAGAACAGGCCGACCACGTTTACGCCGTGACTGAACATCTGCATGAGTGCGCCCGTAATTCCTTCCGTAGTTCCTTTGGTTAATGAGAACGACATGACGCCGGCAGAAATTAATCCGACGTGTGCAATGGATGAATACGCGATGAGGCGTTTGAAATCTTTTTGCACGAGTGCAAGCGCCGAAGCGTACACGACGCTGATTACGGAGAGTACAACAACGGTCGGGCCCCACGTTTCAAATGCATCCGGTGTCATGGGCAACAACCAGCGGATCATACCGTAGGTTCCCATTTTCAACATAATGCCCGAGAGCAGCATCGTTCCCTGCGTGGGTGCAGTTACGTACGTATCGGGTTGCCAGGTGTGAAACGGAAATACCGGCATCTTGATGGCGAAGGCGAGGAACAATCCCCAGAAGACCCAGGTTTGTTCTGCAGCAGTAAGTACATGCTGACCGGCATCGTACAGCGCGGTCAATGCGAATGAATGCGTTCCGGAATCACCGATCGGTGTATTGATGTACAGCAGGATCAACGCAGCGAGCATGAATAAACTTCCTGCGAGGGTGTAGACGAAAAATTTGAACGTGATCTTACCGCGGTTCTCTCCGCCCCAGAGCAGGCAGATGAAATAGATCGGGATGAGTGCAAGTTCCCAGAAAATGTAGAACAGGAATCCGTCCTGCGCAACGAACACGCCTACGAGCGCCATCTGCATGAACATCATGAGCGCATAGAACAGCGACGGGTTTTCTTTTTTCTTTTCGAAACCGCTGAGGATGATTACCGGAACGAGGAACGCTGTAAGCAGCACGAGCACCATGCTGATGCCGTCGAGTGCCACGGAGAAATTTGCACCGATGGAAGAAATCCACGGCACATCCATGATCATGCGCGAATAATACACTTCATCCTGGGCGCTTGTACGCATGAGCCAGAACGCAACAAGCGCGAGCCCGAGTTCGGCGAGTGAGGCCACAAACGCAATCCGTTTCGCTCCTTCTCCATTGGTAAAAAGCAGGAGAAGCGCTGCAACGAGTGGTAAACCGATTAATAATGCTGTTATCATAACTTAATCAATACTTTGATCAGAACACTTTTATAATGAAAATGAGAATCACTGCGATTGTCATTGCGAACACATAAAAACCGAGCGTGCCGGCCTGCATGTATTTAATTCCCTCACCGGCGCGGCGTGTCATGTTGCCCACACCGTTCACGAATGCATCAACTACTTTGATCTCGAAGAAGCGGTACGTGGCTTCTGAAATTTTATCGAGTGGCTTACGGATGATTGCATCGTAAATTTCATCGACGTAGTATTTGTTGTAGATCACGCGTTGCGGCTTGCCCATTTCCGATTCATTGTCAACCGGAACAACGCCGCGTTTTTTGTACAGGCTCCATGCCAAGAAAATGGATACCAATGCGAGTCCAACGGCAGCTGCCATCAGGTAAGCTTCGCTGGAATGGAAATCTTTCTGAGCATCGATCCAACGGTTGGCGTGGCCAAACTTGTACGTGTTCTGCAGGAAAGAATCCAGGAAGTGCAGCTTCTTATCCGGTAAGCCAATGAATCCTGCGCCGATTGCAAACACGGCAAGAATCACCAGCGGAATGGTCATGCTCTTCGGAGATTCATGCAAATGATCTTTCTGATGCTGTGTTCCGCGGAATGAACCGTGGAAGGTGAGGAAATACAAACGGAACATGTAGAAGGCCGTCATCATGGATGCGATGATTCCGAGCAGCCAGTACAGCTTGTTGTGTTCGAATGCGTGTGCAAGGATTTCATCTTTCGAGAAGAAGCCGGAGAACGGTGGCAGTCCTGAGATCGCTAATGTTCCGATCAAGAAAGTGAGGTGTGTAATGGGCAATGATTTTTTGAGTCCGCCCATTTTGCGGATGTCCTGTTCACCGCTCATGGCGTGAATGACAGATCCCGCGCAGAGGAACAACAAGGCTTTGAAGAACGCGTGCGTCATTACGTGGAACACGCCGCCGGTGAATGCACCAACGCCCAGGCCGAGGAACATTAATCCAAGCTGGCTGACCGTTGAATACGCGAGCACTTTTTTAATGTCGGTCTGGAACAAACCAATGGTTGCGGCAAACAAAGCCGTCATCACGCCCACGATTGCAACCACGTTCGCTGCGATTTCAGCAGAGTGCGGAGCATAAAAGATAGCCGAACGCGTGATCATGTAAATACCGGAAGTCACCATGGTTGCTGCGTGGATGAGTGCAGATACCGGTGTCGGGCCAGCCATTGCATCGGGCAGCCAGGTGTACAATGGAATCTGTGCGCTTTTTCCGCAGGCGCCAATGAAGAGCAGGATTCCGATTGCGTTGAACAGCGTAGTGTTGTTTTCCGCTTTTGCAAATACTTCGCTGTATGTAAGCGAGCCGTAGTTCATGTAGATCATGATGATGCCTACGAGGAACGCGAGATCGCCGATGCGGTTTACGATAAATGCTTTCTTCGCCGCGTTGTTGTATTCTTCTTTCTTGAACCAGAATCCGATGAGGAGGTACGAACACAATCCAACGCCTTCCCAGCCAACAAACATGAGCACGTAGTTGCCGCCCATGACGAGGAGCAACATGAAGAATACGAAAAGGTTCAGGTAAGAGAAGTAGCGGCCGTATCCTTCATCATCGTGCATGTAGCCTGTAGAATACACGTGAATGAGGAAACCGATACCGGTGATGATGAGCAGGAATAAAGCGGAAAGCGGATCAATGAGTAAATCGAAACCGAGCTGCATGGACCCGGCGGTGATCCAGTCGAACACGTGAACGGTTTGCACGGTTCCTTTGAGTTCCAGGAATACGCCAACGGCCAGCCCGAATGAAAGAAGAACGCTTCCGCAGCCGATTGCACTCACGAGCGCTTTCGATAATTTTTTTCCTGCCAGCCCGATGATGATGAATCCGAGCAGTGGAAGAACAGGAATAAGCCAGGCTAATTGAATCATATTCGTTTATCGTTTTGTTCGTTGCAACGAACTACCATTTCAGTTTGTTCAGGAAATTGATGTCGGTACTTTTCGTATTCCTGTAGATCATAATCAGTATCGCAAGTCCGACGGCAACTTCCGCAGCGGCAACGGCCATGATGAAGAATACAAACACTTGCCCATCGGCATTGCTGTGGTGTGCAGAGAATGCCACGAGTGAAAGATTCACAGCGTTCAGCATCAATTCAACGCACATCAGGATGATGATGGCATTGCGGCGGAACAAAACACCCATGACGCCCATTCCGAAAAGAATTGCGCTGAGCGTGATGTACCAGTTTAAGGGAATAACCTGTATTGCGGACATATTACTGAATGTGTTTTTTACCAAGCATAACTGAACCGACCATTGCGGACAGGAAAAGAACGGATGAAAGCTCGAACGGAACGAGGAAATTGGTGAACAATACTTTACCGAGATTTTCTACGAGACCGATATTGCTGTTCTGCGGCTGCGCCAGTGCAATTGTTTCTGCGCCTTTCAATGAAGCTACAAGCGTGATCATAAGGATTCCGCCGGCAAACACTGCAGCGAGTTGTATCCATACTGGTTTGGTGGGTTCTGTTTCCTTATTGAGATTGAGCATCATGATCACAAAGAGGAAGAGCACCATGATCGCTCCGGCGTACACGATGATGTGTACCACGGCAAGAAACTGCGCATTCAGTAAAATGTAATGTCCGGCAATACAGAAAAACGTAATGATGAGGTACAACACGCTAAACACCGGGTTGCGGCTGAAGATGACACAGATCCCGCTGAAGATGGCCATTAGTGAAAGTATGCCAAACAGGATTTCGGTAACGGAAAGATTCATATCGTGCAGCGTTCTTTATTTCGTTTTAGTGTGCGTTCTTCTTGTTGATTGACTTCGAAGGGTCCCACAACTGGTTGTGTGCGTATTCCGGGTGTTGCTTGAATTCTGCAACTTCTTTGGTCTGGCGTTTGCTTACGTCGATGCGTTTCTGCGGCTCCACACCTTCCACCAGTTTTTCTTTTCCGTACACAAAGTCGGCACGTTCGAATTCTGTTGGCACCAGGCGATCGGTCAGGAAAATGGCTTCTTTCGGACAGGCTTCTTCGCAGAGTCCGCAGAAAATGCAGCGGAGCATGTTGATGTCGTAAACAGCCGCGTATTTTTCTTCGCGGTACAAATGCTCTTCGCCTTTTTTGCGTTCTGCAGCAACCATTGTGATTGCTTCTGCAGGACAAGCAACGGCACACAGCCCACACGCGGTGCAACGTTCAGCACCGATCTCATCGCGCTTCAATACGTGTAAGCCGCGATACACTTCACTGATCGGGCGTGTTTTTTCCGGGTAACTGATCGTTACTTTCTTTTTGAACAGGTGCGAAAAAGTAATCCGCATTCCGCCCAGGATAGCCGGGAGATACAGCTTCTCAATGAAGCTCATCTTCTTGTTGACTACCTGTTTCGATCTGTTGGTTAATGGCTGCATGGCCTTTAAATTATGTTCAGTGTCCGATTTACAATTTGCCGAGGAAATACATTCCTAATCCAGTTGCAAAAAGATTGATAAGTGAGAATGGAATTAAAATTTTCCAGCCGAGGTTCATCAGCTGATCGTAACGGAAACGCGGGATGGTCCAGCGGATCCACATGAATACGAAGATGAAGAAGATGGTTTTTCCGAACATGACCGCAACGCCAATGAGCGCCTGGAGATTCGGGTCGGTAATGTGTTCCATCCACGGATAGTTGTACCCTCCGAAGAAGAACAGCGCCATGATAGCTGACGACACAAACATGTTGATGTATTCGGCGAAGAGATACAACCCGAGTTTCATCGAAGAAAATTCGGTGTGGTATCCGCCGATCAATTCTGTTTCTGACTCCGGCAAGTCAAACGGTGTGCGGTTTGTTTCTGCCAATGCGCAGATGAAGAAGATGAGGAACGTAACCGGGTTCTTAAAGAAGTTCCAGGTGAACCAGCCATCGTCCCAGAATCCGTGCTGCTGTGCGGCGATTTCAGACGTGCTTAATGTTCCGGTGAGCATGATGAGTGTTACCACGGAAATTCCCATGGCCACTTCGTAGCTGATCATTTGCGACGAAGCGCGTAATGCCCCGAGCAGCGCATACTTGTTGTTCGACGACCATCCGCCGATCATGATTCCGTAAACGCCAATGGAAACAACGCCGAGCAGGTAAAGCACCGCGATGTTTACGTCGGCAACCTGCAGCGGGTATACTTCACCGCCAATGTGCAGATCGGCGCCCCAGGGAATAACTGCGCTGGTCATGAGCGAGGTCATCATGAACAGGGAAGGCCCGAGTACGAAAAGGAATTTATTCGAAACGCTCGGGATGATCTCTTCTTTCATGAACATCTTCACACCATCAGCGAGTGGTTGCAGCAATCCGAAAGGACCGGCACGGTTTGGCCCTATACGATCCTGGAAAAAAGCAGCAAACTTTCGTTCAGCGTAAGTAGAATACATCGCGATCAAAAGTGTGATCATGAAAATGATCACCGCTAAAACGAACGGGTAGAGGGAGAATGTTGCCAGTATTGCTAAGCTCTGCATATAGTCAAGACGCTAGATTATTTTTTGCCACTAAGTCACAAAGACTCAAAGGCGCACAAAGAAATATCATCGATGTTGATTTCATTTCTTTACGGGTTGTTTTTGTTTGCCTTCTTTCAGGTTTTTCAATTGGCGGCCGGTATCGAGTTTCAGCTGCATCAGTTCGTAATGATTTTGTGAAATCACCGATTGATGGCTGATCGGGCTTGGCCCTTCGAGATTCCAGTCGGACACTTGTTTGTGATCGAAGCGGCATTCGTTACAGATCCATTCTTCCACTTCGCCCCACTGGTCTTTGCGTGCTGTAACGCGAAGTACTTCTGCGCCTTTGAACCAGAGACGGACTTTGCCTGAACATTTTGTGCAGCTGCGGTTCGCGTCAACCGGCTTGGTAAACCAAACGCGGCTCTTGAAGCGGAATGTTTTATCGGTCAATGCTCCAACAGGACAAACATCAATGATGTTTCCGGAGAAATCGTTTTCGATGGACTGCTGGATGTACGTAGAAATTTCAGAAACATCGCCGCGGTTCATTACACCGTGCACGCGTTTCTCTGTAAGCTGATCGGCTGTGTGCACGCAACGGTAACAGAGAATGCAGCGGTTCATGTGCAGCTTAATATACGGGCCAATGTCTTCCGGTTCAAACGTGCGGCGTTCGAAATCGAAGCGCGTAGTATCAGAACCATTCTGGTAACCGAGATCCTGGAGGTGACATTCGCCGGCCTGGTCGCACACCGGGCAATCGAGCGGGTGATTGATCAGGAGAAATTCCACAACACCTTTGCGCTCTTCCAATACCTGCGGCGAAGTGTAATTCACCACTTCCATTCCGTCCATCACTTCTGTGCGGCACGATGCAACAGGTTTTGGCATTGGGTTTGGATTCTGCGAATTCATCTTCGTTACGCGAACGATGCACGTGCGGCAATAACCGCCGGATGTTTTCAGCTTGGAGTAATAACACATTGCAGGCGGAGCGACTTCCGGTCCGAGCATGCGCGCGGCTTGCAGGATGGTGGTACCTTTTGGTACTTCGATCTCTTTATTTCTTTTACCACCAAGGACACCAAGGACACCAAGCGGTATATCGTTTTATGCTACCGGCGCTTTTTCGTTGCGCACGTTGTAATAATGTTTTTCGTCTTTGATGTTCTGAGGATTTTTGATGTAGTCTTCAAACTCAGAACGGAAATGACGGATTGCACTGGCTACAGGCCATGCTGCAGCATCACCCAGCGGACAAATTGTTTTTCCATCGATCTTGCTTTGGATATCCCAGAGCAGATCAACGTCGCTTTGTTTTCCGTGGCCTTCGATGATGCGGTGGAGGATTTTCTCCATCCATCCTGTGCCTTCGCGACACGGAGAACATTGTCCGCAGCTTTCGTGGTGATAGAAGCGCGTGAAGTTCCAGAGGTTCTTCACGATGCTTGCTGTTTCGTCCAGCACGATGAAACCGCCGGAGCCGAGCATGGTTCCCGACTGGAAACCGCCGTCGGCCAATGATTCATACGACATCAAACGCTTTTCGCCTTTGGCTGTTGTGAGAATCAATTCAGCAGGAAGAACGGGAACGGAAGAACCACCGGCAACAACTGCTTTCAGTTTTTTACCGTTTTTGATTCCGCCGCAATATTCATCGGAGTAAATGAAATCTTCCACAGTAATTCCCATTTCGATTTCATACACACCGGGCTTGTTGATGTGTCCGCACGCAGAGATGAGTTTGGTGCCGGTTGATTTTCCGATGCCCACTTTCGCGTATTCTTCACCGCCCATGTTGATAATCGGAACAACAGCCGCAATGGTTTCTACGTTGTTTACAACCGTCGGACGACCCCATACGCCTGACACCGCAGGGAATGGTGGTTTGATCCGCGGGTTGCCGCGTTTGCCTTCGAGTGATTCGATCAATGCAGTTTCTTCGCCGCAGATGTAAGCGCCAGCGCCTACGTGTACGTAGAGGTCGAGATCGTAACCGGTGCCCATGATATTCTTTCCGAGGTAACCGGCTTCGTATGCTTCAGCAATTGCTTTTTCAAGAATGTGGTAAACGTATAACAGCTCGCCGCGGATGTAGATGTACGAAACATTTGCACCCAGTGCGAAACTGGAAATGATCATACCCTCGATGAGGATATGCGGTTTCTTTTCCATCAGGAAACGGTCCTTGAATGTTCCCGGTTCCGATTCATCGGCATTGCACACGAGGTGACGCGGAACGCCTTCTGGTTTTGCAATGAACCCCCATTTCATTCCGGTTGGAAATCCTGCGCCGCCGCGACCGCGGAGACCGGATTTTTTCACTTCTTCAACAATATCAGCAGCGGGCATCTTCAACGCTTTTTCAAGCGCGCGATATCCGCCGTGCGTTTTGTAACCGTTAATCGTTTCGATTCCCGGCGCATTGATGTTTTCGAGCAGGAGTTGCTTTCCCATATTATTTCTTGAGTTTCGTATCTGCTGGGTTAAACCAACGCGAAAACTTCTTTTTAAATTCTTCATGGCTGATCCCTTGACCAGCATCGGCTTGTCTCAAACCCTCTTCAATTCCTAGCTTTACGGCATCAGGAAGCAAATCCCATTCTTCTACAGAACGATTTGATACATGGGATTTATTATTTGCTTCTTTCACCGTTGATTATGCTTTAACGTGTTTTTTATCCCAATGCGTAACCAGTTCATTCTTGCTGCGGTAATCGCTCAGCATAGCATCGGTTTTTTCGCAGCTCATATTTTCGTGATACGTTTCTCCAACCTGGATGATCGGCGCGGTTCCGCAGGCTGCGAGGCATTCCACTGTCTTCAATGTGAACATTCCATCGGGAGTTGTTTCTCCAGCGGAAATGCCGAGTTTCTTTTCGATGTGGCGAACAAGATCTTCTGCGCCCAGCAACCAGCAAGGTCCTGTGCGGCACACTTCAATCACACATTTTCCAACCGGTTTGAGATTGAACATCGAATAGAACGATGCTACTTCATACACCTCGATGGATTTGATGTTGAGGATTGACGCCACGTAATCCATGGTTGGCGCAGAAAGCCAGCCGTCAAATTCCATCTGTGCAAGATGGAGAATAGGAAGGATCGCAGACTTCTGTTTTCCTTCCGGGTAACGACGCATGATGCGCTGTGCCAGCGCCAATGTTTCGTCAGAGAATTTTATTTCTTTAGCCACAGTGCTAGAGTTTTTCTTGTGTTTTAGTTGTATGCAATTCTATCCAGACAATACAAGCGATGCAGGCAGCCGTAATTGCACCGCAACCGGCTGCAGCACCGGAAACGCCCGGGGACCAGGATCCATAACGATCGCCATAATACCATACGGCAAAACCGCATACCGCTCCAATTGCGGCCAGCGCTTTCTGCATGATATCAAGACGTTTGGTTCTCTGCATTATAGTTTGGTCTATGCGTCCAGTTCTCCGGCAATCACATTCATCGAGCTCATGGTCAGGATCGCGTCGGATAACATCGAGCCTTTGATGAGTTCTGGATATGCCTGGTAATAAATAAAACATGGTCTGCGGAAGTGAAGACGATACGGTGTGCGTCCGCCGTCACTCACGAGATAAAATCCTAATTCACCGTTACCGCCTTCAACCGCGTGGTACACTTCGCCTTTGGGAACGTCCATTTCTCCCATTACAATTTTGAAATGGTAAATGAGCGCTTCCATCTTGTTGTACACGTCTTCTTTCGGAGGAAGAAAAAACTCAGGAACATCGCCGTGAAAAATGGGATCCTTGCGGTCAATTTTTTTCAGGGCTTGTTCGATGATGCTGAGCGATTCCCACATTTCGTGTTCGCGTACCATGAAACGGTCATAGACGTCGCCTTCTTTACCGATCGGAATATTGAACGTAAAATCTTCGTATGAAGAATACGGATTCGTTACGCGTACATCGTAGTCAAGTCCTGCAGCGCGGAGATTGGGTCCGGTGAAACCGAATTCCAATGCGCGTTCCGGTTTGATGGGGCCTGCGCCAATGGTACGCTCCATGAAAATCCGGTTACGCATGAGCAGGCTTTCGAATTCTTTCAGGATGCGCGGAAACTCTTTCATGAAATTGTCAATCTTCGCCCAGACATTGTCGGGCCATTGACGTTCAAACCCGCCAATACGGCCAATGTTTGTAGTCAAACGTGCGCCGCAGATGTCTTCGAAGATTTCATAAATTTTTTCGCGCCACTGGAAAATGTAGGTGAAGCCTGTTAACGCGCCGGTATCTACGCCCACAACCGAGTTGCAGATGATGTGATCGGAAATGCGTGACAATTCCATAACGACGATACGCATGTACTGTACGCGTTTTGGAATATCTGCTCTGATGAGTTTTTCAACGGTCATGTCCCAGCCCATGTTGTTGATGGGCGAAGAACAGTAATTCAAACGGTCGGTAAGCGGCCTGATCTGCGCATAGGGACGGCGCTCTGCGAGTTTTTCGAAAGCGCGGTGAATGTATCCAATGGTTGGAACGGCATCGCGGATAATTTCTCCGTCCATTTTGAGGACGTTCTGAAAAATTCCGTGTGTTGCAGGATGCGTTGGCCCGAGATTGAGCGTGGTATACTCTTTCTCTTCCGCTTTTGGTTCTTCCTGTGTGCTGCTGAATTCGTTCATAGGTTCAATGGCTTAGCGGCCGAACATCGTGTCGTTTTTATCATCACGCGTCTGATCTTCCAATGGAAATTCTTTGCGCATGGGGAAGAACGTAATGTCTTCCATGTTGAGAATGCGGATAAGGTTCGGGTGACCGATAAAATTCACGCCGAAGAAATCGTATTCCTGGCGTTCCATCCAATTGGCGCATTCGAAAATGTCAGAGGCCGTTGGAATTTCCAGTTTCTGGTCGGGGATGAACGTCTTGATGCGGATGCGGTGGTTGGCCGGCATGTTGTGAAACTGGTACATCACCGCGAATTCGTTTCCGTGATTTTCGGGATAATGCAGCACGCACATCGTGGTGAGAAAATGATAATTCAGCGATGGTTCTTCTTTCACGTACTGGAGCACATCGTGAATAATTTCTTTTTCGACAATGAACACCGGGAAATCGTATTCACACGAAGAGGAAACAATTCCTGTTGTGAATTTTTCTTTCAGCAAATGCAGCACCTGGTCGTGCAGGGCCTGAGTTTTTTCTTCTGTGAGAACTGCCATAAGCTGTGCTTATTCGATTCCGTATTTGTTCATTAACTCTTTGTATTCCTGAGAATTTCTTCTGCGGAATGACTCGTGTCCTACGAGGTCCTGCACGCGCATTAGTCCGTCAATAATTTGTTCAGGACGCGGAGGACAACCGGGAACGTAAACGTCGACAGGAATAATCCGGTCGATTCCCTGCAGTACGCTGTAAGTATCAAATATTCCGCCGCTGCTTGCGCATGCGCCCACGCTCAATACCCAGCGTGGCTCAGCCATTTGTTCATATACCTGGCGCAATACCGGGCCCATTTTTTTCGCGATGGTTCCCATCACCATGAGCAGATCGGCCTGGCGCGGAGAAAAACTCAGTCGCTCGGAACCGAAACGGCCGAGATCGTAGTGCGAAGCCATGGTGGCCATGAATTCGATACCGCAGCATGATGTTGCAAAAGGTAATGGCCAGATTGAATTTTTGCGTGCGAGTCCAACGGCTTTCTCCATAGACGTGAGAAAAAATCCGGGACCTTCGAGGCCGGCCGGAGCCTGTGCCATCTGCATTTTTGTTCTTGCGATTTCCGACATCTTAATTTCCTCCTTTTACAATTAATCTTCCCACTTAAGTGCTCCTCTTTTGATGATGTAATAGAATCCGACCATGAGGAACGCCATGAACGAAATCATCTCTATAAATCCTACAATTCCGAGGCCAGTTAATGGTCCGGCTCCATCCGGATCGCGGAAATTCACCGCCCAGGGATACATGAAAATAACTTCAACGTCGAACAGTACGAAGAGAATTGCAACCAGGAAATACTTCACTGAAAACGGAACGCGGGCGTTGCCCTGAACATCGATTCCGCACTCGAACGACTCGAGTTTCTTTTTGGTGTCGCGTTTTGGCCCCAATCTGTGTGTAGCAAACATGGTTGTTCCTACAAATCCGGCTGCGACGATAATCGTGTAAACGATTGGAAGATAATCCTGTGCTGAATTGGTCATAGATGCTATCTAAAAATTCAAATGCCCGAATTAGTCGGAAAACAGCAGTTTTGAGCCTTTTAAGGGCGCGGTAAAAATAGGCATTATTCCAGAGAAAAGGGTGGATTTCGGGTGGATTAAATCGTCGATGATTTGGGAGGTTTGATGGGAGAGATTGCGGGAAAAAATAGCCGCCATTCGACAAGCTCATGGCAGGCGCCGCCGCGAAGGGCGCAAAGGAAAGCGCAAAGATTGGTGTGCGAGGAGGCAAAGGGCACAAAGAATCGCTGCGCGATTTCGTAGCTTAATAGGAACTCGGGCCCTGCACTGCGCTTAGGACGCAAACAAAAATCCTTTTTATCCACTCAATCCGCAAAATCCGCGCTCCTATTAAGTTATGCAATCACGAAGCGCGCATTCGTGTACCATTGAGCCCGCTATCCCTGCAAGGCCCAGATGATCCGGCCACCCATCGAGAGATAACCGACCCGATCGTTTTTCTGGATACGGATGACGATGCCGCTTTCCTGGACCACATCGTATTCGGCCGGTAGAATTTCTTTGCCGGCCATGGAGTAAAGGCCGTACGCGGCATTGAGCTGAACGGTTGCAAGCCCATCGGTAAAAGGTGACATGGTTGTAAAGGTGGGCTCAACGAGGAGTCGACCGGAAAAATTGATGAGGCCCCACTTGTTGCCAGATTCTACTACCGCAGCGCCGTGGTAAAAAGGTAATCCAGTGTCAAACTGCAGACGGGAGAGCCGGTGTCCGTAACGGGTGTAATACGAACATTGTGTTTTATCGCGTACGATGGTTTTGTTTTCTGAAAAAACGGTTGCGCCGTATTTTCCCTTGAGGCTGAACCGGATTCTGCCGGTGGTGTCGATGAAACCCGACTCCGACCGTGAGCTAACCACGTACGCAAGTCCATCGCCGAATTGCGCAGCCGCACGGAACTGTGGTGTGATGCGGTACTTTCCGTCAACACCAACGTATCCCCACTGGCTTTCCACGGAAACGGGACAAAGTCTATTGGTAAACTCACCGATTTTCTCGAAAGTGGGAATGGAAAGTACCACGCCGTTGGTGTCTACAATTCCCCAGCGAAGGTTGGCCTGGCAGGCAATGCGTCCTTCGCCAATGTCTTTGAAACGGGTGTAGCGTGGTGTAATAACTATTCCTCCGGTCGGAGACATCAATCCGAGCGCGCCGTCTTTTTTGAACGAATACATTGCGGTATTTCCAATGCGTTCGATGAGCTGGTACGTTGCTTTGACAATCACGTCTCCTTCCCGGTCGATCAATCCGTAACCGACACGTGAGCGTACGGGCGCTGTATTGCGTATGAATGCACCTGCGGCAACGTGCGTGCACGGAATGACCAGTTGCCCGGAAGTATTGATGTATCCCCAATACAGCGAAAGTTTCACCGCGCAAAGTCCGGTGGAGAATTTACTCATGGCGTCGTACGTTGGCGCAAGAATTTCTGCTCCGGTTGAATCAACGAGTCCCCATTTCCGACCAGTGCGCACAGCGGCATATCCTTCGGAGAATGGCATGATCTCGGTGTATTTTTCTTCGGTCACCAGCTGTCCGTTTTTGGTGCAGATCCCCCATTTGCCGGCAGAGGTTACTGCGATCAATCCGTGACCGAGCAGGATAACTTTTTTGTACTGCACCGGGACTACAATATTGCCAAGTGTATCGATGCAACCCGTGCGCGGCCCGTTCATCTGCGTTTTCACCATCATGGATCCGCCGGAGTAAACGTATGTGAGCATGTCGAAAGAAAATGGAATGAGTTGTTTGCCTGTGCTATCGATCATTCCCCATTTCTTATCGAGACGAACGCGGCAAGTACCCTCTATGCAGGTCTGCGCTGAAGTGTATTGCGCGGCAATAACCACTTTGCCGTTCCTGTCGAGGTATCCCCATTTTCCGCCGGTGTGCGACACAGGAAAAAACTGCGCATTTTTTGATTCGTAAAATGAGCGGAAAGGTCCGTTGTTTACAATGTTGTTTTGCATGGCAAACGCAGACCAGGTGGTGCGGTATTCTCCTGCAGCGTTCATTTCCCATTTACCACCGACACAAAACGGAGCAACGCCACCAATTAAATTTCCCACGTAAGAAGCAGGAATAAACCGCTCTTTTCCATCTGCGGTTACCAATCCGGAAGCTCCGTCTCTTCTGCAGCAACGGAACAGCATGCTGTCGCGGCTAATGGCAAAATTGTATGGCGTGAGATACGTGTACTCCGCGCGGATGATCATTTTCCCTGTGGTGTCTTCGATTAATCCTACGCGCACTCCGCTTTGGAGAATCTGCCCGTCGATGGCGACGGACTGGAATGTATCGCAAATCCCGACCAGTGTAAGTCCGCGCCCCATCCGGGTAATGAATGTAAATGACGGTTTGATCAGTGTGTCGCCAAGATACATGTCCATCATTCCATACAACCCGAGTTCCGCATCGAGGAACCAGGCGAGAGAATCTCCGCGCGGAGCAATGGTCAATAGGCCATTCCCGGAAATTGGTCCGCTTCCACCACCACGGGGTAAAGGAACAGGATTTGGCCTTGCCCCGATTTTTATCGTGCGCACGTCTTCGTATTCATCGCGCGAAGTAACGTTCCCGTTGCCATCTGTTTTTACAAATTCTGCTTTCGCATTCGGACGCATCACCTTGGCGATATTTCCTTTGATGGTGATCACGCATTGCGCAGGATTAACGAGGACTTCTCCTTTTGCATTGATAAGTCCCTGCAATATGCCGGAAGAAACAACGCTCATGCCCTGGCGGAACGGCTGGATGAATGTGTAGTTCAGCGGCACGATTATTTTTCCCGATGAATCGCACACGCCCCACATTTTGTTTTTGATCACGATCCAGTTTCCGTTGCCGGCAAAAAGAATGTCGTCGTACAGAGCGGGAATAATTATTCTTCCGGACGTATCGATGAGCGCGCATTTTTTTTCCGCCGTGTATCCCTTTAACCAGAAGGCGCCGTATGGTGTGGCGTTGATGTAATTACCATCCACTTTCGACGGGCCGGCGGAAACGGCATAGAGATGAACCGTGTCATTTTTTTCCGCGATCGCAAAGCGGTTACCCAGTGCGCCCACGGAATCATACGCGAATGGAATTACATTTCTGCCGCTCTCGTTGTTGGCGCCCCATCCTGATTTTTTCTTCCCGGCGACGACCGTTGGCGAAAGAATTTTTATCATCTCGCAGGAATCGGGAAGGACGCGTGCGCCGGACAATGAAATTACTCCGTAGTTGTTGCCGGAGACCAACGTAATGTATCGTGGCGTGAAAACATAACCGGTGTCGTAGATGGCCCGGGTGAGCAGCGTTCCGTTGCGGTGAAAAAATCCCATGCCGGAATCGGCATGGCAGGCGAACACGAAATAAGAGATGCGTGTAATCCGGTCGTAACGCGGCGCGAGAATTTCTTTCCCGCCGTATTTCTCTGCGCCCCATCCGCCTTCGCCATTTTCCGATGTGTTTTTGTACGTGGCAAAAACGCTGTCTTCGAGTTGCTGAATCTGGTCGTGCCCGTTTGGCGTGACAATGGTTCCCGAAGAATCGATGACGTAGGCTTTGTTGCCTTTCTGTATCACTGCAAAGCCACCGTTGAATGGTTCAACAGCATCAAACTGTGGTTTGATTTTGATGTGACCTGCTGTATCCGCAAAACCCCAGAGGCGATTTACTTTCACCGGCATCCACGGTACAAACACCGGTCGTGGATTGTTTGTCCAGGTATTGGGAGCAATCTGCACGAGGCCTTGTACCTGCGCAGTGAGAGAAACAGAGAGCAGAAGAAAACATGCAATTGTATTTCTCCAGTTGCGCATCATAAGCCTTTCAGCATCGACTCGAGTCCGGCCACATCTTTTACTTCACCTGCGGCAGGTTTCATTTTCAACGTAAGGTTCATTGGGCCTGCTGCAGCGGCCGTGCTGAAACCACTCGAGTTAAGCACACAGGCCTTCCCGGTTGCGTGGTGTACAGCGATCACTTTGTTTCCGGATCCTTTTTTGTAATAACAATTTTTCGCAGTCAATGCGTTGTAACCAATAGTCAGTTCATCTGTGCCAGAGACCACGTATACGGTTACTCCGCCTTTGTCGGCATTGAATGCCGGATCAGTAAACTGGAAATTCACATTGGCAAAAATGAACTCGGGGTTGTGACGGATGCAGTCCAGATTGTGCACTCCAAACGCAAGAATGTTGAGCCTGCTGGTGTATGCTGGTGTTTGTACAGCAGTTTGACTGACAGCCTGGCGCTGTGCCTGAACGGCTTCATAGGCCGCGGTCTGTTTGGAGAATTCTGCAATTGCTTTTTTGAAGTCTTCACCTTTCAATACCGGGCGGACAAAAGTGGAAAATGTTTTTTCGGCGCTCACCAGGTTCAAGGCATAGATACCTTGTCCGGGATCGCTGAGTTTGAGAATGGCATCGCTCCACGCCTGCTGATAAATCCAGCTGTTTGCTTCGGGATCTGTTCCCTTTCCGGCGTATTGCCAGATGACACCGTTGTAGCAACTCAGCTCAGGATGCTGTGTAAGATCAAAATCAAGATCGATCACCGGGTTGCCGCCGGAAACGTATTCAACCGGCTTAACCGGTGCAGCGGTGCTTAAGCTATCGAGTTTTTCTTCGAGCGCAATTCGTTTTTCGCTGGAGTCCACTTCGGGAATTTCCTGGAACGACCAGTTGCGCTGCACGGTATCGTACTGGTAGAAGGAATACGTTTGATCGTTGCGCGTGGTTGCAAAGTCCATGGAGATTGATTTGTTTGACTCGATGGAGAGTTGTTCTTCTCCTTGTTTGGCGGTGATGTCGAACATGCCTGCCGACTGGAAAAGATAATTTGTGCCGGCGCTGTCGTAGCCCATAGGAATGCCGGAAAGAATGATGTCGGTGGCGGAATAAAATTCGCGGAATGAGAGGTCCACATTACCGGTTACGTGTTCTCCTTTGCTGTTGAGGAGAATTCCGGCGGGTATGCGGATGACGGTTCCGTTTTCCAGTTCAATGGTATCGCCCCGTTCAGCGTCGATTGTAAATGCAAGTGCGGGTACGTCGATGTTCTTCCAGGGCTTGTTCAGGGCTGCGCCGCCTTGTTGTTCTGCCTGTGGATTGCATCCGGCGAGGGCGAAGAAAAGGGCGATGCTGGATAGGGATAAAACGGGGTATTTCATGGTTCAGCGTTTTAGAAGTTAATGGCATAATGCATTAACAGGACAAAAGGTACAGTGGATTTGAATAATAATTGGTGGGCGGTCCAGGATTAGCATGGCTTTGTAGCATTGAATGCTCTGTGTTGCTTAATGGTACACGGATACCACCTTCGGCGGCTCACAGAAAAAACGGATTTCCACGGATGATCGCTGCGCGATCGGGAGTTATCCCGTGTTTATTACTGGTACACAGATGTCACCTTCGGTGACTCACAGAAAAAACGGATTTCCACGGATGATCGCTTCGCGATCAGTGTTGTGTAAGTGTTGCTTAATAGGAACGCGGACCGTTCGCTACGCTCACGGCGCGGATTGGAAAGGATTCACGCGGATGATCGCTGCGCGATCGGGTAGCCCGCGGATCGCTTCGCGAAACGGATTTGTGCGGATTGGATCGCTTCGCGATCAGTGTTACTCAAGCGGTCACTGAGACGCAAACAAAAATCCTTTTTAATCCGCTCAATCCGCAAAATCCGCGTTCCTATTAAGTAATGCAATCGCGCAGCGATTCCGCAATGCTTCTGTGAAATTCTGTGTCTTCTGTGTTTTCCGTGTACCATTTAATCGTGCAAATCACGAAGCGATTAAAAATCCGCACTGATCCGCAGCATCCGCTTAATCCGCGTTCTATTAAGTCCTGCAATCGCGCTTGACGTATATTTGTTCCAAACCGTAACCCAATGAAAAAACTGACCCTGTTTTCTGCCGTGCTCCTCGCGGTACTTTTTGTATCTGTTGGCGCATCCAAAAAGTACAAGTTTCACGGAATTGCTTTGGCAAAAGTGACGCTCGTTGATCCGGGTGAACTTTATTCCACCTATGAATTTTCGGTGGAGGAAGAAAATGCCATTAAGAAAGCCGTGAATAACGACCAGGCACTTTTCGATGAGATCGCGACATATCACCTGGAAGAGAACTGGCCGGAACCATTGAAGGATTTTAACTGGAGAATTGCAAACGGCGAGAAGATGAAGATGTTTGTCGCCTATAAGCTTTGCGATCTTCCCGGCGACCGTTGCGTGCTGGTTATTCCCCTGAAGAAAAATAAGAAGAACAAAGACGTGAAGTTTACCCGCGACATTTACTTTGTGATGAAGAAGGTTGCGGTGACATAGTTTTTCTTCTATTCTTCCACCCAGAATTCAATGATGATATCATCGGCGTACGCGACAGATTTGTCGCCGTGGTACAGGTACACTGCAACTTCACCACCCGGATTTTTCGGTGGAAGAAGTTTCTGAATAAAAACAAAATCCTGCCATTCTCCGATCTCGTCAATTCCACCGACAAGTGGTCCACCAGTCCAGCCGTATTCGCCGGTGCTGTCGCGGAAAGCGATGGAAATTTTCGGGCCGGTGTGGAATTCAGGAACGAAAACTTTCGCGCGCACCACGATCCACATTTTTGAAAATAAACTGTCGGGCACAGCTTCGTTCAGTCGCGCAACAACGCCGCCCGTTGTTTGCATGGTGTCCAGCAGTTTAACCGAGTGCGTGCCGGAGAATGCTTTTTCTGTTCCGAGCCCCCAATCGCCGTAGCTGTGTGCGCCGCCGCCGGGAGGTTCTTCGAATGTGCGCCTGAATTCGGCAACCTGTTTTGCACGCTCCGGCAATGTATGATCGCGCAAATAACCGGGATCCAAAAGATTGCCCAGGCCGGTGTCTGTACGAAAGAAAATCTTCATGTATTTCTCTTTCGTCATTTCATCGTACGGAAGAATGGCCCTTTTGTATTGGTAGTGCTGAACAAGATTCAGTAAAACAAGGAAGAGCAATACGGGAACAACAGCAAGTGTTGCCCACCATTTCCGGGTTGTGCCTGCGATGAAAAACGCCAGCGGGATTGTCATCACAGCGTATGAATCAATCAACGGACGCATGCCGAGACTTCCTCCGTATGACCAGAGTTGCCAGCCTGCAATCACCCACACGTTGATGAAGAAAAATGCGAGGAATGCAATACGTTCGAAATACGTTTTCAGGAAGAAGACTCCGGCCACGGCAAGGATCATCATTGGCGTGTACACGAAAAATCCTTTGCGCCAGCTGAACAGCACATTGTAGATGTGCGAATTCGTGAGGTCGATGTGCTCGCCGGAATATGAATCGGCCACCCACGAACCAACTGAAAATTTATACACAACCAGTTGGAGGAACAGAATAGCTAGGGCCGAAAGTGCGCCAATGATAAGCCGACGGTAATTTCTGAAGCCGAATGCAAATCCTGATTTCAACACGGGCCACGAACCTGCAATGAAAGGGACCGCAGCAATCACTACGCCATTCACCGGGCGGATAAGAACCACCATGGCTAACGCGATGATGGCCCACACAATTGATTTGCGGTTTTCGCTGTGAAAAATGTTGTGCACCTGGTTCAGGAATATTCCGATCATGCAGAACGAATACACGTGAGACATACTCGGTTCGTTCAGCGTGTAGTGAAAAAGATTGGTGCCAAAAAACAACAGGAGCAGGGTCGCGGCTTGCACCGGTTCTGAAACGCCTTTCTTCTTCAGCAACCGCCTCACCTGGTCGAGACCAATGAGGCAATAGAAAATCGCTGCGAGGGCAATAGCCACCTGGAACGGAAACGAATATCCATTCATGTGATAACCAAACACCGGTGCCGAAGCGTAAGCGGCAAAGAAAAACGGCGACTCAAGAATGGCGGTACCGATAAAATACTTGTTGATCAGTTTTCCGTCAGTCGTGCGATTCATAAAAAGGATATGATTCGCCGCAGGGAAATCGACTTTCGCCGGGTTTCCTTCCTGCGTGAATTTGAATTCGTGATCGTGGTAAATGAAAAACGCCGGGAGGTATGCGTAATATCCTGCGCCGTCGCTGTCGATCACGTATTTGCGGTTGAAGTCGTCGAGGCGGATGTAGAGCAGGTGCCAGAACATCACGGCCATAACCAGGAACCACGCGAGCCGTGGTAAGCTGATCCGTGAAATTTCCAGTCCGTTCCTGCTGAGTTTCATTGCTGTTTATTTGCGGCCTGCAATATACGATGCAAATTCTGCAAGCGAACCAAACTGGAGATCGGCATCGATACGTTCTTCCGGCGAAGCACAAAGAACAGCTTTCATTCCGGCGTTGCGTGCAAACTCCATATCGCTGGCGGTATCACCGACCATGATGCTTTGTGAGAAATTAATTTCCGGAAATTTTTCGCGTGCAGCAAGCGCCATCCCGGTTCCGGGTTTTCGCATGGGAGAATTTTCCGCGCTCAACTGGTGCGCGTAGAAAATTGCATCAATGCGTCCACCGCCTTTGGTCACTTCATCGACCATGTACGCGTGAGTGGCCGCAAGATCATCGTGCGTATACAAACCCTTTCCGATTCCCTGCTGGTTGGTGACCACCACAATTTTTCCGAATATCCCCGAGAGTGTGCGTATCGCATCAATCACTCCTGGCAGGAAAAAAAATCCGCCCGGCGATTTCACGTAATCGTTTTCAATGCGCGTGTTGATTACACCATCCCTGTCGAGAAACAGTGTCCACGATTTGTCTACGATAAGGTTCAGTTCACTGGCCATTAAAATACGATCATCCGGTATGCGGTTGCCTGGTTGTTGTGCACGATGCGTACCATGTACACGCCAGAACCGTATTGCGACAAATCAAATTGCTTGCGGTAATCGCCGGAGAAATCATTCAGTGTTTCTTCCTGCACCACTTTTCCATCGGCGCTGATGATCTCCAATGTGTAATCCGACTGCGCCTCACCCGAGAACGAAATCCAGAATGAACCGGCGTTTGGATTCGGGTAAATGCTGAATGAGGAAATGGCTACATCCGGAATCGCATCCACGAGCAAAGCCCCGGAAATTCCGGAAGAACATCCCTGCGCGTTGAATGCTTCAACCTGGTACATGCCCACCTGTGTAGCCATGTATGTTTGCTGCGTTGCTCCCGGAATCGGATTTCCGTTCAGGTACCACTGGTAACTGTTTGCCGGAACGGAACACCAGATGTTGAAGCCCCAGATCACTACCGTAGGCGTTGGAATAAACGGAAACACGTTGATCGAGCGCACGGTGGTATTGATGCAACCAGATGATGTATCCGTTGCCGTGATGACGTACGTTACACTCGATACGGGAAAAGCAATGACTGAATCGCCGGTTGAAACATTCAGCGAAGAAGCTGGGCTCCAGGAATACATCCACTGGTTGTTTGTGCAGTTGATGGTAATCGTATCTCCCGGGCAAATGTTTACATCAGATGCAACCGTGGTAAATCCAGGCAACGGAAGAATGGTTACGCGCACGGTGTCCATCGCCGAACAACCCAAACTGTCTGTTGCGGTCATGGAGAATGTTGTGGACGTGGTCAGGTACACCATTGGATCTTCCAGCGACGGATTGTACATCGCGCCGGACGGAGACCAGTTGTAATACATTCCTCCTGATCCGTGCAGCGGAACATACGTCGTGCTGCAATACGCGGTGTCTATTCCGGCGTCAGCAACAGGCAATCCATTTACGGTGATCGTTTGTGTGATTGTATCCGGACCAAAACTGTTGGTTGCAATCAGCATGACGTTGTATGTTCCCGGTGTGGTCCACAACACCGACGGATTTTGCACCGTGCTCATTGCAGGATTTCCACCAGCGAATGTCCAGCTCCATGCTGTTGGAGCAGGTGAAGAGAGATCGGTGAACTGCACGGAATCCATCGCGCATGCTGTGGACATATTGTACAACGCATTGGGTGCAGTAGTGGCCGTAGCGGAAATGTTTATGTTATCGAGATAAATATAATTTCCGTGACGCCCGTGATTCCGGATAGCAATGGTGAGTGAAGAAACATTGGCGTACGCAGAGAGGTTAACGGTTTCTGTTCTCCACTGGCTGTTGGTTGGTGTGAATGTTGTGGTCTGATCGGGAACAGTGGAAAGTGTAGTTCCGCCTTTGAGATAAACGCTGGTCCATGTTACGCCGCAATCATCGGAAACCAAAACTTCGAGCGAGTCGGAACGTGAAGCGCTGTACCGTGCATAAGCCACATCGAACTGCATCTGCGGTGAACCGTAACCGGTGAGGTTGATTCCCGGTGTCACCATATCATCGGTTGCGCCGTTGGTGTTGTTATTCAAATTGTTGAAGTACGCGCTTTGCGAACTGTTGTGTCCTACGGTTGAACTGCGCTGCCAGTATACACTCTGGGTCGCGTTATTCACCGCGCGCCATCCGGCAGGAAGAAAAGTTGTTGCCGTGAAGCCTTCAACCAACGGAGGAAGAACAGATCCGCTTACGGTAATGTACGTGGTTTGCGTTTCGATGTCGGAACCATTGGCATTGCTTACAGTTAATGTAACCGGGTATGTTCCGGGCAGCGCATAAGACACCAATGGATTTTGTGCCGATGATGTGGATGGATTTCCTCCTGCGAAAAGCCACGACCAGGTTACCGGTGAATTGGTGGACGCATCTGTAAACTGAACAGTTTGTCCCGGGCAGATCAATGTTGACGTTGAAGTGAACGCAGCGGCCGGTGTAAGCAGCGCGGCATCGATCGGACATTCCCACACACCGCGTCCGTATGTAGCGGCACGCAGCGTCATGGTGAGCTCGAAGATCTCAAAATCGGAAACAGGCGCCAGCGGAAGCGCAGCGAAATACGGCTGCCACCCATTGCTGTTATCCGAGCGGTAATACACACCGGCATCCATTCCAACAAACACGAGGTTGTTCCCTGTTCCCGGAACAGCTTTGATTGCATTCGCGGGAATGTTTGGAAGTCCGTATGAAATGTTTACCCACGTTGCTCCTGCATCGGTGGAATAATAGACTTTCGAATTGTTGGTATAACCACTCATGATGATCCATACGGTTCGTTCGTCGTACGGACTGATGGTGATGCCGGAAATTCCTGTTCCGTTTGTGGCAAGACCGTTCGTGATATTGATCCAGGTATTTCCTGCATCGGGCGTCATGTAAATGGATGACGCATTGGTCGTGTAAATGTATTGCGTGTTTGTTGGTGCGATCTCAATTTCCGTCAAGGAACCTGAGTTGGCCAGGGTGCCCATTTGCGTCCATGAATTTCCAAGATTGGTTGACTTGAAAACCTGGTCGTACCCGCAATAAATAACATTGCCCAATACCGGATCCTGTTTCCACGGTGTTACCCATCCGGCATTTCCGCTGAGACCATTCGTGATGCCATTCCAGTTTTGCCCACCATCGGTTGATTTGTAAAAATCGCCGTAGTAAATCGAGCCAAACATGGTGTTGTCGTTCGTACGGTCAATGAAACAATCCATTCCATCGCCGCCCAATGTTTCTTCGTAGACCGATCCGGTTTTCACGTTGGTTCCGTTGTCCTGGTGACCCGTAATGAGATTGCCCGCATTCGTAGTGGAAATCCCGAATTTGTAAATCTGCGCGATGCACATGTTTGCGCTGATGTCGGTAAATGATGCTCCATCATTTGTGGTAACGTCCACGCCTCCGTCATGTGCGATGAAATATGTTCCCATCACACCCGGGAGAAATTCCAGTCCGTGAATATCGGCATGCACATACGGTGCGCCGCCGCCGCCATACCAGTGTGCGTTCAGCATCCAGTTATCTCCGCCGTCATCCGATCGCCACACGTTTACTCCGCCAACAACTACAACATCTTTGTCGTAAGGAGCAACAGCAATGGAAAGTGTATACCACGCCTGTCCGTCGGAATCGCCGCCGTTTTCATCCCAGCCCAGAAGATTGGGAGAAGAAGACCGCACGCTGAAACTTTGTCCGCCGTTGGTTGAGCGGTACACGCCTTCGAATCCATTGGTCGCGGCGTTGCCGGCAACCACGTACACATAATTCGGATCGTGTGGCGTAACAGCGATGGCCATGCGGCTAACCTGGTTGGCTTGTGGCAAACCGGTTGGAACGGTTTGCCACGATGCACCACCATTTGTTGACATGAGAAAAGTTGTGCGGCAGGCATACAGTGTATTCGGATCACCGGGTTTCATCTCCATGTCTTTGATTCCGGAAAGGGAAACCTGCGACCACGTGACACCGGCATTGTATGTTTTATAAATTCCCGCTGATGTTCCGCAGTAAATGATGTTGGAATTTGTCGGGTCAATGATGATGCGCGCAATTTTTCTCGAGAGAATAATGCTGAAACTTAACCCGGTTGAATTCCAGGTAAGACCGCCGTCAATACTTTTCATTACGCCCATGGAAGGTGTATCGCCACCGTCCTGGTCGCCGGTGCCCAGGTAGAGAATGTTTGGGTCAACCGGGTCAATGGCTAAATCGGAACAACCGATGATCGGCATGAAGTCGGTGAGACAGGTCCACGATGCACCACCGTCTACTGTTTTCCAAAGACCTCCTGCGGGAGCGCCTGCATACATGATGTTCGCATTGGATGGATCGAAGCGAATGAAATTAATTCGTCCTGCTCCGCCGTTATCCGGTGCGCCGGTAGGGCCAACAAATGTCCAGTTGGTTGCGGAAGCCTGCCTGTTTACAGAAGCATTGTACATCTGTTTTGCAGTTTCATTCTGGTCGAGGTAACTGAAAAAGTTGATGTTGGAATACGCAGGAAGCGTCATGTCGCCTGCAGCGCCAACGCGTGGAGCGTAAAACCATTCCCAGCGTTTGAAGAGGCGGAAGCTTCCGTCTTTCTCTTCACTTTCGCTTTCTTCTCCTTCGTTTTCCAATGCCGCACCGCGCGACTGGCGCATTTGATTTTCGGTGTTGTGCCAGGCAGAATCGAAAGTCCGTTGAATGGTGAAAAAATCGGAAGCCGGATTTTCCCAGACCTCCAGCCAGTTCGAATTATTTTCCTGTGCAGGAAGCTGGATACACGATACGGCAGCAACGCATCCGATCCAAAAAGATTTTTGAAAAAACAGCATTGGGTGTGGTTTAATGTTGAGTCCTTCGGCAAACTCAGGACAGGCGCTGCAAAGGTCGCCAGAACGATTGGATTGACCGAATAAAAAGCGAAAAACCTACTGTGGTGTCAGGTGTTCCGAAAGCTTTCGGAACTGACGCCATAGTGTATGAAAAACAAAAAAACCTCCCGTGAAGGAGGCTTTTTTGTTCAAAAGAAGGTCGATTATTGCGTGATTACACGAATCACGGATTCTGACGCTGCAGAACGAACGCGTATCGTATACATTCCGCGCCCGAATTCTGCCAGCGAAATATCTTTCCGGTACTGGCCCGAGAAACTATTGAGCTGTTCGGTGTAAACAATTTGTCCGAGTGCATTGTGAATTTCGATGACGTAATCATCGCTGCCTGCAACGAAGAAGCTCAGGATGAAGTCGCCGTTGTTTGGATTCGGAACTACGTCGATCGTTGTTGTTTCTTCCGGTGTTGCAATGCCGGCGCAGATATCTACAACAATGTTTTGTGTTGCGGAATCACTGCATCCGTTAACATCGGTGAATGAATACACCAAAGGATACGTGCCCGCGCCAACGGATGAAGCATCGAAATTGTTTCCGCTCACACCCGGGCCGGTGTACGTTCCGCCCGCAGGAGAACCTCCGGAAAGCGGAGTCGGTCCATCAATGTCGCAGAATGTATCATTCGCAAGAACAACAGTAACAACCGGTGGGGCGTTTACGGTCACGCTCACTGTTGATGTGTTCGAACAACCGTTTGCGTCGGTGCCCGTTACGGTGTACGTGGTTGATGCAGTTGGAGCATCGGTAACCGGTGAACCGGAAAGTGATCCCGGCATCCAGTTGTATGATGTTGCTCCATTTCCGGTCAACGTAATTGTTTCGCCTGCACAGGAAGAAGATACCGACGAAGACGAAGTAACTGAAGGAAGTGCATTCACCGCAATGGAAACGGTGGATGTGTTCGAGCAGCCGTTTCCATCTGTGCCGGTTACTGTAAACGTTGTGCTTGTATTCGGCGAAACAGAAACGGAAGTTCCGCTGAGTGATCCCGGCATCCAGTTGTACGTGTTTGCATTTGCCCCGGTGAGCGTTGTTGCATCGCCATCGCAGATTGTGGATGCCGATGCAGACGCGGTAACCGACGGAAGTGTATTCACCACAACAGAAACGGTAGTTGTGTTCGAACAACCATTTGCATCTGTACCGGTTACCGTATACGTTGTGTTTGTATTCGGTGCAACCAAAACCGAAGTTCCGCTGAGCGATCCCGGCATCCAGTTGTACGTGTTTGCATTTGCGCCAGTGAGCGTTGTTGCATCGCCATCGCAGATTGTGGGTGCCGATGCAGACGCGGTAACTGATGGAAGTGCGTTCACCACAACAGAAACGGTAGTTGTGTTCGAACAACCATTTGCATCTGTACCAGTCACCGTATATGTTGTGTTTGTATTCGGTGCAACCGAAACCGAAGTTCCACTGAGCGATCCCGGCATCCAGTTGTACGTGTTTGCATTTGCGCCGGTGAGTGTTGTTGCATCACCATCGCAGATTGTGGGTGCCGATGCAGAAGCAGCAACAGCCGGCAATGTATTTACCGTTACTGTGATCGTTGCTGTGTTCGAACATCCCGGGCCATTTGTTCCGGTCACGGTATACGTGGTTGTTGCCGATGGAGAAACGGTAACGGAAGAACCGGTTAATGATCCCGGCATCCACGTGTAGGTTGACGTTCCTGCAGCGTTTAGCGTGGCGTTGTCTCCCGCACAGATCGTGCTGTTGGAAGACGAAGCGGTAACCGTAGGTTGTGAACCAACAACAACGGTAAGTGTTTGCGTGTTGGTGCAGCCGTTGCCATCTGTTCCGGTAACAGTATACGTTGTGGTTGATGCAGGCGTCACAGAAACGGTTGTTCCGGAGAGCGATCCCGGCATCCATGCATACGTTGATGCGCCTCCGCCGGTAAGCGTAACGGAATTGCCGGTGCAGATTGTTGTGCTTGACGCGTTGGCTGTAATTGATGGCGCAGGATTTACGGTAATCGTTCGCGTAGATGTGTTGGTACAACCATTCGCTGCGGTGCCGGTTACGGTATACGTTGTTGTTGTTGCCGGTGAAACAGTAACGGTTGTTCCTGTAAGCGATCCCGGCATCCACGCATATGTTGATGCGCCTCCACCGGTAAGTGTGGTGCTGCTGCCTGCGCAGATGGTTGCACCGGACGTTGTGGTGGTTACGGTAGGTGAAGGATTAACTGTGATAATGCGTGTGGCTGTTCCTGTGCATCCTGCAGTAGTTCCGGTTACCGTGTACGTGGTTGTCCCCGTTGGAGAAACCGTTACAGTTGTTCCGGTGAGTGATCCCGGCATCCACGTGTACGTTGTTGCTCCGGAAGCGGTGATGGTTGTGCTGTTCCCCGAACAGATCGTTCCGCCGGTTGTTGTTGTGGTCACCGTTGGCGACGGCGTAACGGTGACGAGCACTGTTTGTGTATTGGTACAACCATTCGCACCCGTGCCGGTCACGGTGTACGTTGTGGTTCCCGCAGGTGTAACAGTAACAGTTGTTCCTGTGAGCGATCCCGGCATCCATGCATACGTTGATGCACCTGATCCCGTTAACGTGGTGCTGCTTCCTGCGCAGATGGATGGGCTTCCTGCAGTAGCCGCTACGGTTGGTGAAGGATTCACGGTGATCACGCGTGTTGCTGTATTTGTACAACCGTTCGCAGCGGTTCCGGTCACCGTGTACGTTGTTGTTCCGGTTGGAGAAACAGTAACCGTTGTTCCGGTGAGTGATCCCGGCATCCAGGTGTATGTTGATGCGCCCCCGCCTGTAATTGTGGTGCTGCTGCCTGCGCATATTGTTGCACCGGATGTTGTTGTGGTCACTGTTGGTGAAGGATTAACCGTGATGACACGCGTTGCTGTTGCTGAGCAGCCCGTGGAAGTTCCGATAACGGTATACGTGGTTGTTCCCGTTGGAGAAACAGTTACGGTTGTTCCTGTGAGCGATCCGGGCATCCAGGTGTATGTTGTTGCGCCGGATGCAGTGATCGTTGTGCTGCTTCCCGAACAGATTGTTGAACTCGTTGTTGTCGTTGTTACGGTTGGAGTCGGGTTCACACTGATAGTGCGTGTTGCTGTATTGGTACAGCCGTTTGCGCCCGTGCCGGTTACCGTGAATGTTGTTGTTGTCGAAGGAGAAACAACAATGTTTGCACCGGTGAACGATCCGGGCATCCAGGTGTACGATGTTCCGCCTGATGCCATGAGTGTTGCGGCACTGCCCGAACAGATCGTGGGACTGGTTGTAGTGACTGTAATGTTCGGTGCAGGATTTACAGTGATCGTTCGCGTGGCCGTATTCGTACAACCATTCGCATTCGTTCCTGTTACGGTATACGTTGTTGTTCCGGTTGGAGAAACAGTTACAGGACTTCCCGTAAGTGATCCCGGCATCCAGGTATACGACACGCCTCCGTTCGCGGTAATGGTGGTGCTGTTACCGGCACAGATTGTTCCACCCGATGTGGTGGTGGTAATCGTTGGCAGTGCATTCACCGTAACCACCAGCGTTTGTGTTCCTGTTCCGTTTGCGTTGGTAGCGGTGTGTGTTACGGTGTATGTTCCGGCTGTGTTCCAGATTACACTGGCCACGTTTTGTGTGGTCGCTGAATTCGGAGTTCCGCTTGGGAAAGTCCAGGTCCACGATGTTGGACTGTTTGTGGAATTGTCGGTGAAGCTCAGCGGTGTTCCGCGGCATACTGTTGTTGCACTCGCAGTAAACGCGGCGTTTGGAATCACGGATGCCGGTGCAACGATGTTCACGTTATCGATGTAAATATTATTTCCGTAATGACCACAATTCCGGAACGCGATCATTACACCAGATTGTCCGACATACGCATTGAGGTTAACGGTTTCGTTGCGCCATTGCGTATTGGTTGGAGTGAATGCGGTGTTTTGTGTACCGGTTACAGATGCGAGTGTTGTTCCGCCTTTGTAATATACCTGCGTCCATGTAGCGCCGCAGTTCGTAGACACCATCACCTGCAATGAATCCTGTTCTGCCGCAGCGGTGCTGTATCTTCTATGGGCCACATCAAACGTGAGTGTGCAGGTTGCGGCTGAAGATAAATTCAGTCGCGGAGTACGCAAGTCATCGCGCTGTCCGGCCACGTTGTTGTTGTAGTTGTCGAACTTGGAGCTGTATGAACTGTTACGGCCGACGTTATACCGCGACCATACCATGCCATTGTTACCGGCGTCGTACAACGTCCATCCCGCAGGTGGATATGTTGCCGCTTCAAATCCTTCGGTCAACGGCGGAAGCACAACACCCAATATATTAATCGTCATGGTGTACGTGCTGTTGCCATTTACATTGGTAGCAACGAGCGTTACGGTGTAAGTTCCCGGTGTGCTCCAGGTTACGGTTGGCGGATTCTGAAGCGTTGATGAAGCAGGTGTACCGCTTGGGAAAGTCCAGTTCCACGATGTGGTGTTGGCCGATGACTGATCAGTAAAAGTAATCGGCGTTCCCGGGCAAACACCGGTGTTGTTCGCAGAGAACAATGCGACAGGCGGAGCTGCTGCAGGTGGAATACATGCAGTTGATGTTTGCAGGGTAGCGTAAGCCGGTGCGTTGATTACGGAGAGCACACGCGCTTTCTGACCTGCAGTAAACATGTTCATGCAGTTGTCATCGGTGTAGTCCATGTAGTTCATGAACATGTCGCCATTCGGACCATTCGTGCAACTGATTGTTGGGAAGGACGGACAACCGTAATTTTCATCCGCCTGGTTGGGAGTATCTGCGCATTGATCAGAGCCACCGCAACCGGTACCGTCATCGCCCCAGATGTGAAACAGGTTAAAGCAGTGTCCCACTTCGTGTGTTGCTGTTCTTCCCAGATTGTACGGAGAAGAAAGAACGCCCACTCTTCCGAAGTAGTTATAGCCGATCACAACACCGTACGTGTTGCTGACCGCACCGGTTGGAAATTCGGCATAACCCAAAAGGCCACCACCCAGCGGGCATACCCAGATATTGAAATAACGTGAAGGGTCCCAGGCATTGGTTCCGCCGGTTGCAGTGAACTTTACATCATCGTCGGTGAATGATGTAGTGGCGGTTGAAACACGGTGTATACCATTGGTAATATTTCCTGCCGGATCCTGTTGCGCGAGACAAAACTGGAATTCCACATTGGAAGCCACGCCCTGGAATGCGGCAGGTGTGTTTACTGCATCGGCATTGGTACGTGTGAAATCTTCGTTGAGTACATCAATCTGCGACTGAACCTGTGCGTTGCTGATGTTTTGCGTGGGTGTGTTGTAAATAACGTGTACCACAACAGGGATCGTGATGATCGCCTGCGTGGAAATTGAATTCTGGTGAGAAGCAATCCACGCTTGTGTCTGCTGTTCGAAAGCCTGTCGCTGCGCAGCACGGCCCGGATCGTTTTGCTGCAACCATTGTTCGTGATCCATCACACCGCAGTTCCGGCGCTCGGGGATCTTATTTCCTTTGGTAACGTTTGAGTTTACAGTCAGTAGTGTTTGCGCCGACAAGGAAACACATGCCAATGCAAAACCTGCGAGGAGAAGTTTTTTCATGCTGTAGGGGAATTATGGTGTAGGAGTATTGCTTTCAGGAGAATCAATTCCAGTTGAATTTACGGGTGTCATTCAATTCACCGGGCAGCAATAAACCGGCTTAAACAATAATAGGAAAGGCAAGTCGAATTAACAAGCTATTGCGCTGAAATTCAGGAAAAAGGCGACTAACCGAAAAAGCCTCGCGACCAAATAAAAATTGGTTTCTGAAAACCGCTGAAGCGGTTGAGTACTTATGGAATATACATTGCCGGGGACTTAAGCCCCCGGCAATGTATCAGCAAAGTTGTTCAACGGTTTTAACCGTTTAGTAGGTAATCATTCGCACCACGGTTTCATTGTCGGATGACCGCAAGCGGATGGTATACATTCCACGTCCGAATTCGGAGAGTGAAATATCCTGGCGGTATTGTCCGGAGAAACTGTTGAGCTGTTCGGTGTAAACAATCTGCCCGAGTGCATTGTGAATTTCGAGCACGTAATCATCACTTGAAGCGATGAAGAAGCTGAGCACGAAATCTCCATTGTTCGGGTTCGGTGTTACATGCATTGTTGTTACACCATTCACAACCGGGATGCCGCTGCATACATCGACAACAACGTTTTGCGTTGCTGAATCGCTGCATCCGTTTACATCGGTGAATGTGTACACAACCGGGTATGTTCCTGCTCCAACAGCCGACGCATCAAAATTGTTTCCGCTGACACCCGGACCGGAATACGTTCCGCCTGCAGGAGAACCACCTGACAATGCAGTAGGACCATCAATGTCGCAGAATGTATCCGTCGCAAGAACAACAGTAACCGTTGGCAATGCATTCACCGTTACGCTTACGGTTGATGTATTCACACATCCGTTTGCATCCGTACCGGTTACGGTATATGTTGTTGAACCAACAGGAACGTCAATCACCGATGATCCGGAAAGCGACCCCGGCATCCAGTTGTACGTTGCTGCGCCGGAGCCGGTGAGCGTTACTGCATCGCCATCACAGATTGCAGATGAAGAAGCAGAAGCGGCTACTGAAGGAAGCGCATTCACGTTTACAATTACTGTCGACGTGTTCGAACAACCGTTGCCGTCTGTACCTGTAACAGTATACGTTGTGTTTGCATTTGGCGCAACATTTACAGACACCGTGGAGAATGATCCCGGCATCCAGTTATACGTTGATGCACCTGATGCAGAAAGCGTAGTTGAATCTCCATCGCAGATGGTGTTCAATGTAGCTGAAGCAGCAACTGCAGGCAGCGAATTCACCGTCACAATAACTGTTGATGTGTCCGTGCAGCCATTGCCATCTGTTCCCGTTACGGTATACGTTGTATTCGCATTTGGTGTAACAGGTACAGAAGTTCCGCTGAGTGATCCCGGCATCCAGTTGTACGTTGATGCACCTGAACCGGTGAGCGTGGTGGTGCTTCCATCGCAAATCGTAGACAACGATGCCGATGCAGCGACCGTAGGAAGTGTATTGACTACAACCGCTACTGTTGACGTGTTCGTGCAGCCATTGACATCCGTTCCTGTTACGGTATACGTTGTATTGGCATTTGGTGTAACAGGTACAGAAGTTCCGCTGAGTGATCCTGGCATCCAGTTGTACGTTGATGCACCCCCGCCGGTAAGTGTGGTTGAGCTTCCGTCGCAGATCGTAGACAACGATGCTGATGCAGTCACTGTTGGAAGTGTATTCACCGTTACTGTGATCGTTGCCGTATTCGAACATCCCGGCCCGTTTGTTCCGGTTACTGTGTAGGTCGTTGTAACTGTCGGAGAAACCGTCACAGAAGTTCCGGTGAGTGATCCCGGCATCCAGCTGTACGAAGAAGTTCCCGCAGCGTTCAGCGTTGCACTGCTTCCGATACAGATCGTGGCGTTGGGCGACGATGCAGTTACTGTTGGTTGTGCGCCGACTGTAATGAGAATTGTTTGCAGGTTCGTACAACCATTCGCCGCTGTTCCAGTAACGGAGTATGTTGTTGTTACTGTCGGAGTAACTACAACGCTTGGACCGGTGAGTGATCCGGGCATCCATAAATACGTAGACGCACCCGTAGCGCTGAGCGTGGTATTTCCGCCGGTACAAATCGAGTTGTTCGTTGCTGTTGGCGTAACGGTTGGTGAAGGATTTACGGTGATGACACGCGTCGCTGTATTGGTACAACCATTCGCGGCCGTTCCTGTAACCACGTACGTTGTGGTTGTTGTAGGAGAAACCGTAACTGTTGTTCCTGTCAATGACCCCGGCATCCAGCTGTATGTTGTTGCGCCTGTACCGGTGATCGTGGTACTATTACCCGAACAGATCGTTGCGCCGGTTGTTGTGGTTGCCACCGTAGGTGTAGGAATCACGGTGATGACACGCGTTGCTGTTCCGGTACATCCCGCGGAAGTTCCCGTGACTACGTACGTTGTGGTCGTTGTCGGAGAAACCGTAACTGTTGTTCCTGTCAATGATCCCGGCATCCACGAATACGTTGTAGCACCTGATGCAGTAATGGACGTTGAGCTTCCGTTACAGATCGTTGCAGACGTTGTTGTGGTTGTTACGGTTGGTGTAGGGTTTACCGTAATCACACGTGTTGCTGTGTTGGTGCATCCGTTCGCTGCTGTTCCGGTAACCACGTACGTTGTAGTTGTCGTTGGAGAAACGGTTACGGTTGTTCCTGTCAGCGATCCCGGCATCCACGAATACGTTGACGCACCGGATGCTGTGATCGTTGTTGAACTTCCGGAACAGATTGTGGTGGTCGGGGATGTTGTTGCAACGGTTGGCGTAGGTATCACAGTGATCACACGTGTTGCTGTGCTTGTACATCCTCCGGAGGTTCCCGTAACCACATACGTTGTGGTTGTCGTTGGAGAAACCGTTACTGTAGTTCCTGTGAGTGATCCCGGCATCCACGTATACGTTGTAGCGCCTGATGCGGTAATGGACGTTGAGCTTCCGTTACAGATCGTAGCGCCGGTTGTTGTGGTTGTAACCGTTGGAGTAGGTGTAACAGTAACAAGAACCGTTTGCGTGCTGGTGCATCCGTTTGCGGCGGTTCCCGTGACCACATACGTTGTGGTTGTCGTTGGAGAAACTGTAACTGTTGTTCCTGTCAACGATCCCGGCATCCACGCATAGGTTGATGCACCCGATCCGGTAAGCGTTGTTGATCCACCTGTACAAATCGATGGACTTCCCGCCGTAGCTGTTACGGTTGGTGAAGGATTAACCGTGATGACGCGCGTTGCGGTATTCTGGCAACCGTTTGCATTGGTTCCGGTGACGACATACGTTGTGGTTGTTGTTGGAGAAACTGTGACTGTTGTTCCGGTGAGCGATCCCGGCATCCACGTATACGTTGTTCCGCCTGCCGCAGTGATCGTGGTACTTGCACCCGCGCAGATTGTTGCACCCGTTGTCGTTGTTGTTATGTTCGGCAATGGGTTGACTGTAATGATCCGCGTTGCAGTATTTGTACAGCCATTGGCCGCCGTACCCGTGATTACGTACGTTGTTGTTGTCAGCGGCGTGACGACGACAGATGTTCCCGTAAGCGATCCCGGCATCCAGGTGTACGTTGATGCGCCTCCTGCTGTAATGGTCGTACTTGTACCCGCGCAGACTGTAGCACTGGTAACGGTACTTGTGACAGTTGGCAATGCATTTACGGTAATCACCTGCGTGGTGGTTCCTGTTCCGCTGATGTTGGTTGCGGTATGCGTTACGGTGTATGTGCCCGGAGTATTCCAGACTACACTTGCTACGTTCTGTGTGGTTGCGGTTGGCGGTGTTCCGCTTGGGAATGTCCAGGTCCAGCTTGTCGGTCCACCGTTGGATGTACTCGTGAAACTTAACGGAGTTCCTGCGCAGACTGTTGTCGCACTCGCGGTGAATGTTGCACTTGGTAATGCAGCCGCAGCACCGGTGATGTTGATGTTGTCGACGAACAAGCAGTTGCCGTAGTGACCACGGTTTACAAATTTCACAATCACGCTGCTTGATCCGACGTACGTATTCAGGTTCACGGACTCAGCGCGCCACTGTGCGTTCGTTGGTGTAAACTGTGTGGTCTGATCCGGAACAGTGGCCAGCGTTGTTCCGCCTTTTATCCAGATCTGCGTCCACGTTGCGCCACAGTCGGTGGAGATCATGGCCTGAAGCGTGTCGGTATAGGTTGCATCGTAACGTGCGTAGGACACGTCAAACGTAAGCGTACATGTAGACAATGCTGCAAACGTTAACCGCGGACACCACATTTCATCGCGTGCTCCGGCAGCGTCGAGGTTGTAGTTGTCGAAACGTGAACTCCACGAACTGTTGTATCCTGCGTTGAAGCGATCAAAATAAATTCCATCGTTATTGATGTTCACGGGAGTCCAGTTCACCGGCAGGAATGTTGCTCCTTCGAAACCTTCCACCAATGGAGTAGATGCCGCATTGGCCATCACCGTAATGTAAGCGAGTTTTGTTTCAGAGTCGTTTCCGTTTGCGTTGGTCGCTGTAAGACTTACGCTGTACGTTCCCGGTGCGCTCCAGGTAATGCCTGTTGGATTCTGCGCTGTTGATGTAGCCGGAGTTCCGCCCTGGAAAGTCCAGCTCCATGACGTTGGCACGAACGAAGACATGTCGGTGAAGTTTACAGGACTGCCCGGACATACTACGGTATTGTTCGAAGTAAAATCAGCAATCGGTGCAAGTGTACCCGGGTTGTAGATATCTACTTCCCAAACACCGCGTCCGTAAGTTGATGCGCGCAGTTTTCCGGTTGGCTGGTACACTTCAATGTCAAATACCGGAACGTTAGGAAGCGCTGTGAAATACGGCTGCCAGCTGGCGAATGTATTATCCATGTAATACACACCTACGTCGCAGCCAACGTACATCGCATCATTCGTTAATCCCGGGGAGAAACGCACGCAGTTGGTTGGAAGGTTCGGAAGACCGGCCGAAATGTTTGTCCAGGTTGTTCCTCCGTTGGTTGAGCGGCACACTTTATTGCCACTGGAATAACCGGAGAATGTAACCACAACGGTATTCGGATCCGTTGGTTTTACATCCACGCGCGAAATGACTGCGCTGCCTACAGGAAGTGTTCCTGTAATCGTGGTCCATGCAGCACCTGCGTTAATTGTTTTGTAGACCGCGCCGGACTTCACCACGTAAATGATCTGGTTGTTCGACGGAGCAATTTTGAAGTCAACAATTGTTCCTGTTCCCGGAACAGCGGATGCAACTGCGCTCCAGTTTGTTCCCTGGTTGGTTGAACGGAAAAGATTGACACGACCGCAATAAATTGTATTGGCTGTTGTAGGATCCTGGTACCACGATGTTACCCACGGTGCATTTCCGGTCAGCCCGGTATTGATTCCATTCCAGGTTCCTCCGCCATTGGTCGAGCGGTTCAGTGATCCGCTGTATTGTGAACCATACATCACGTTGTTGTTCGTGCGGTCAATGAAACAATCCATTCCGTCGCCGCCCATGGTTCCGGTGTATGCAGCGCCGTTCTTCAGGTTGGTTCCGTTGTCCTGGTGACCAGTGATGTAAAGATTTGCATTGGACGCAGACATTCCGATTCTGTAAATCTGTGCAATGCATAAATTGTTACTCAGGTCAGACCACGCACCGCCACTGTTTGTTGTTCTGAAAACACCACCGTCGCATCCGGCAAAATAAGTGGTGCCGCTTCCCGGAAGGAATACGAGATCGTGCACGTCTGCGTGTACATAAGGCGCGCCTGTTCCGGTCCAGTGACCGTTGATTGTCCAGCCGGTTCCTCCGTTGGTAGAACGCCAGATGTTTACACCGCCAACAAGAATGATGTCGCGGTTTGCAGGTGATGCAGCAATGGCAAGATCATACCAGCCTTGTCCGCCGGTATCACTTCCGGTGCTTGACCAGCCGAGTACGTTTGGTGTGGTAGAGCGCGTTGTAAATGTTACGCCGCTGTCCGTTGAGCGGTAAACTCCCTGGAAGCCATCGTTGGTTACGTTTCCGGCCAGCACATATACGTAACCGGTTCCTGTGGGATCCTGTGTTACGGCAATTGCCAAACGATCAACAGCGGTGTTCGCCGGTAAACCAGTTGCTGTATTGGTCCAGGTTACACCGGAGTCAGTTGATTTCCAGAAACGGGTTCCGCACGCATAGATTGTGGTTGGATCACCGGGTTTGTATTCGGCATCTTTGAATGAGTTCGTGTTTTGAACCTGCGTCCATGCAGTTCCGCCATTGGTTGTTCTGTAAATACCGTTGCTGGTAAATGCCATTACAATCTGCGGATTGGTTGGGTGAATCAACAACTTGCTGATTGTGCGCCCCTGGTTAACCGTCCATGTAAGACCGGTTGTGTTCCACGTTACGCCACCATCAGTTGATTTCATTACACCAATGGAATATGTATCGCCTGCATCACCGTCGCCGGTTGCGAGATACATGTTCTGTGTATTGAGCGGATCAA
>Ga0193752_1000079_pt1 | contig 140922 bp, 128 predicted proteins | sample H1c1metaG_FD_144924 | JGI IMG/M metagenome (GOLD analysis project Ga0193752, IMG submission 144924) | Soil microbial communities from a riparian zone of the East river system, Colorado, United States - H1c1 | ecosystem: Environmental > Terrestrial > Soil > Riparian zone | place: USA: East...
CTTTTCCGCCTGCTGGATATCGGTGCCGGTAATCATTCCGCAACAAAAGCGAAATCTGTTTTTCCCAATTGTGAGTACCACGGTGTGGACATGGAAAAGGATTACAACAACAACGAGGAAGATTTTAAGCTGATGACGGCATTTTATGAAATGGACCTTACAAAGCTCGATTTCACTTCAATTCCTGATAATTATTTTGATGCCATCCTGATGGCGCACGTGATAGAACATTTGCACAATGGCGATGAAGTGATAAAAAAATTATTACCAAAGCTTAAGAGCGGCGGTTATATGTATGTGGAATACCCGGGTGAAAAAAGCACAAAGCTGCCTTCCATGGATGGCTCACTAAATTTTAAAGATGACGATACACATATCAGGCTGTATTCGATAAAAGAATTATCACAATTGTTCAGGGATAATGGCTGCGAAGTACTGAAAGCGGGAATAAGAAGAAATACCTGGTTCATGATGGCCATGCCGCCAAGGATCATCAAAAGTTGGCTGACCGGAAAAAAATTACAAGGCAATATTTTCTGGGACCTGCTGGGCTTTGCAGAATTGCTTTGGGTGAGGAAGAAATGAAAACCGATCCTTGATCCTTGATCCAGTATCTGGCATCCAGCGTCCAGCATCAAGTATCAAGTATCCAACAGGTCTGGCCTTCTTTCAGTAGTTCGTTTCACAGCTTCTTCATGCCGCCACTCTTCAATTAATTTGTGATTACCACTCATTAATATCTCCGGTACTTTCCATCCGCGGAATTCTTCGGGCCTTGTATAAACAGGGGGCGCCAATAAATTATCCTGGAAGGAATCCGTAAGTGCAGATGTTTCATCATTTAATACACCGGGTATCAGCCTGCCAATGGCATCAACTAAAACAGCAGCACCAAGTTCACCACCGCTCAGAACATAATCGCCGATTGAAATTTCCTTGGTAATGAAATGATCCCGCACACGCTGATCGATCCCTTTATAATGCCCGCAAATGAGGAGTAAATTATTTTTTAAAGAAAGCTGGTTTGCTGTTTTTTGATTGAAGGTCGCTCCATCGGGCGTTAAAAATATCACTTCATCATAAGTAGTTTCTTTCTGTAAACTTTCAATGGCATTTACCAATGGCTCGATCATCATTACCATACCGGCACCACCACCAAAAGCATAGTCATCAACCTGTGCCCTTGTATAGGTTGTGTGATCCCGTAAATTGATAACGTTCACCTCAAGCAATCCTTTGTCCTTTGCCCTTTTCATAATGGAATGCGCAAAGGGACTTTCTAACAGGCCCGGAACAACTGAGATGATATCGATCTTCATCTTACAAAGTAAATGAAAACTTTGGTACCAGATTGAACCACATAGGAGCATAGTAAACATAGGAAGGCAATATCTATGCTGCCTATGCTCCTATGTGGTTCAAAAATTTAGGTTTTTGGAACTTATGTTAAGAGATTCCGGTAAACTCATCGAGATCTCTTTTATCCTTCTTTGTGGGTCTGCCTTGTTTACTCATTCTTTTGCCTGTGTGAAACACTGCTGCCTGGAATTTAATGCGGTCAAGCTCTTCCGGCGGGGTAATGTCTTCATAGTATTTTATGGCATCACTGTATTGCACCCGGTGATCCAGTAATGCCGTTACTTTTATTACCCAGCGTTTATTTTCTGTCTTTACTTCATATTCATCAGCTACATGAACGGCCCTGGATGCCTTGGCATTATCCTTATTATGTTTTATCTTACCGCTGTCACAAGCGTCTGCTGCCTGGCTGCGGGTCTTAAAAAGACGGATAGCCCATAGGTATTTGTCGAGCCGCAGCTTATCTTTTTCCATTATCCAAAATTAAATCCTTTTATCACATTGCCGCCTGTAGGTTATGCCTATTTGCTTAATTTTATTTATCTAAAACCTAACGTATGAATTTTAAGCAAATAGGCATTGTAATCCTTTTTATCTGTTTTGCACAATTAACGGTTGCACAGCGGGGTTTAAAATGGACCCCGGATGGCAATGCTTATACCCGCATAAAAGAAGGGAATATCGTAAGGATCGATGCGAAAACAGAAGCGGAGACAGTTGTCATAAGAAAAGAACAGCTTGCCATACCCGGAACCACCAAAGCATTAACCCCGCAATCCTACGCTTTCAATAATACCAATACCAGGCTGCTGGTCTTCACCAATACGGCTAAGGTATGGCGTTACAATACAAGAGGTGACTATTGGGTACTTGATATCCTTTCCAATAAATTAAAACAAATGGGCAGAACACTACCGGCACAGTCGCTGATGTTTGCAAAATTTTCGCCCGACGGCAGGAAGTGTGCTTATGTGAGTGAACATAATCTATTCGTGGAAGATGTGAGCTCGGGCGTAATAACAAAACTTACCAGGGACGGAAGCAGGAAAGTGATCAACGGAACTTTTGACTGGGTATATGAAGAAGAGTTTGGATGCAGGGATGGTTTCAGGTGGAGCCCTGACGGGAGCAGGATCGCTTATTGGCAGGTTGATGCCAGTAAGATACGTGACTATTATATGCTGAACACAACTGACAGCATTTATTCACAGGTGATACCGGTAGAATATCCAAAGGTTGGGGAAGCGCCTTCACCTGTAAGGATCGGCGTTATCAATGTTGATAACGGGGCCATACGCTGGATGGACATTGAAGGAGACCCCCAGCAGAACTACCTGCCAAGGATGGAATGGTCGGGCTTAAATGAACTGATCGTACAGCAGCTTGACCGCAAGCAACAGGAAAGCAAATTAAAATATTGTAATGCTACTGACGGAACCAGCCGTACATTCTGGGCCGAGAACAGCGAAGCATGGGTTGACCTGAATGCAGATGACCCAAGTGGCTGGAACTGGATAAATAAAGGAATGGATTTTATCTGGGTAAGTGAAAAGGACGGCTGGCGCCACATTTATAAAATAAGCCGTGATGGTAAAACAGAAACACTTTTAACAAAAGGCAATTATGATATAGGCGACGTAAAATGTATTGATGAAGCCAATAACTATATTTATTTTACGGCATCGCCTGTTAACCCCACCCAATTATATTTATACAGGGTGAATATCGAAAAAGCGAACATTTTACAAAAAGTAAAAAAGATCGTTTCGAAATCAAAAGAAGATCCGGAGCCGGTTAGTGGCATGGAATTGAAGGGCACACATGCTTATGATATCTCTCCAAACGGAAAATTTGCCACGCATTCTTTTTCCAGCCATAATACACCAACAGTAAGGGAATGGATATCGTTACCGGATAACAAGCCATTGAACCCTGCTAAAACTATTGCCCTAAGTATAAAGCCTGATCCCAATATCAATATAGAATATGTAAAGCTTACCACTGATGATAATGTAACGCTTGATGCATGGATCAATAAACCCAAAAATTTTGATCCAACAAAAAAATACCCCGTTGTGTTCTTTGTTTATGGCGAGCCGGCTTCATCAACGGTAATGGACAGGTATGGCAACCACAACAATTTTTTATATATTGGCGATATCAGGGCCGATGGCTATGTGCAGGTGGCCATTGACAACCGCGGCACGCCCATGCTTAAAGGCGCTGCCTGGAGAAAATCCATTTACAGGAAAGTAGGTAACATCAATGTTATCGATATGGCGAAGGGTTTTAAAAAAATGATGGAAATGAATCCTTATTTCGATAGTGAAAGGATCGCTGTATGGGGATGGAGTGGCGGAGGATCATCTACATTGAATCTTTTATTCAGGTATCCCGAGACCTTTAAAACCGGTATTTCCATTGCGGCTGTTTCCAACCAGTTGTTTTATGATAATATTTACCAGGAACGATATATGGGACTTCCGCAGGAGAACAGGGATGATTTTATAAACGGCTCACCGGTCACTTATGCAAAGAACCTTACCGGCAATTTATTATACATTCATGGCACAGGCGATGATAATGTTCATTTTTCCAATGCAGAGGTTTTGGTGAATGAATTGATAAAACACAATAAGCAGTTTCAATACATGCCTTATCCCAACAGAACGCATGGTATTTCGGAAGGCCCGGGCACAGAATTGCATTTACGAACCTTGTACACAAATTTTTTAAAAAAGAATTGCCCGCCGGGGGCAAGATGATAAAAGCAATAACCACAGATTAAAACGATTGATGCGCAGATAGCACAGATTTTTTCTGTGTTATCTGTGATATTCATCTGTGGTTAATAATTTGTGGCTATAATTTCTCTCCATGCTGGCTCATATCAAGCCCCAGTTTTTCCTCTTCATCATTCACCCTTAATGGCGTTAGCATGTCGGTGATCTTCAATAATAAAAATGTTCCGCCAAACACGAAGACAGAAACGGCGATCATCGTCACCAGGTGAACCATAAATAAATGTGTTTCACCAAATATTAAACCATTGCCGGTGGTATTGGCGCTGTTGATGGCCTGGTTGGCAAAAACGGCGGTGAGCATAAAGCCAACCATACCTCCAACACCATGACAGGGGAAAACATCAAGAGTATCATCAATAGAAGTTTTTGTACGCCATTCCACCATCATATTACTTACAATACTACTCACGATACCTACTGTTAATGAATGCGCAATGCTGATATAACCTGCTGCCGGTGTGATGGCTACCAACCCAACCACTGCGCCAATACAGGTTCCCATTGCAGAGGGTTTGCGACCACGTAAAGCATCAAAAATTATCCAGGTGAATGCTGCAGCTGCAGAAGCAGTAGAAGTAGTAGCCAGTGCAGTTACCGCCAAACTATTTGCGCCAAAAGCTGAGCCGGCATTAAAACCAAACCATCCAAACCATAAGAGCCCGGTACCCAGCAAAACATAAGTGATCCTTGCAGGTGTATGAGCGGTCTCTTTTCTTGTTTTTAAATAAAGAGCGCCGGCCAGTGCTGCCCAGCCTGCGGTCATGTGTACAACGGTGCCACCCGCAAAATCAAGTACACCATACTTATATAATATTCCGTTGGGATGCCAGGTAGCATGTGCCAGCGGGCAATAAATGAAAATGCAGAACAGGCAGATGAATAAAATGTAGGAGGTGAATTTTATCCTTTCAGCAAATGCGCCTGTTATAAGTGCAGGTGTGATGATGGCAAATTTCAACTGGTAAAAAGCAAACAGCATTAGGGGGATGGTTGGCGCCAGTTGCCAGGGTTCACCATTGCTTACATCCTTCATCATAAAAAAACTGAAAGGATTGCCAATGATACCACCAAGAGAATCTCCGAAGGCAAGACTAAAACCAACCACTACCCATAAGATGGTAATTACAGCCATACTTATAAAACTCTGCAGCATAGTGCTGATCACATTTTTTTTGGTGACCATACCCCCGTAAAAAAACGCCAGGCCCGGCGTCATCAATAAAACAAGTGCTGTGGAGGTAAGCATCCATGCGGTATCGGCGGTACTGATGTTTGCTATTGCCGGGTTATTCTTTATTACCGAAGGAAAAATAAGAGATACGATCACAATTGCTACCAGGAGCAGGAAGGGTAGTAAAGCCTTTTTACGGTTCATTGACATACAAATAATTTAAAAATTTACTTGTATAGCTGCAATCGTTGTATCGTAAAAATAGGGAATTATATGATGTTGGATATTTCTCTTATCAACAGGGTATGGATAAATAATAATGCGTTCCTTTTAAAGAACGCATTATGTATAGTTGAGTTGATCTAAGCCATCCCTCGCGGGAAGGCTCAAATTTCAGCAGGCAAGTTAGCAAAAAAATGAAGATGAAACCTGTTGCTAAATGCTATAGGAACCTTGCTTATTGTTTTTTACAATTTTAATCCTCAACTTTGTATAACCAAAACAAATTCACCATGAAAAAACTAATTCTGTCCCTGGGCATGATCCTATGCTCGTACCTTGTTTTTGCACAACAAACATACACGGTCAAAGTAATTGATTCCAAAACAGGGAACCCGGTATCAAATGCATCTGTAAAGAGCAGGTCAACCAACAAAGGCGGGATTACCGATGCAGAAGGAAAGAATATAATACAGGCGTCTGCAAATGATGTATTGGAGATCAGCAGTATCGGATATAAAAGCCAGGAAATAACTCTATCGGGCCAAACAGAGATCACTGTATCCTTAGAAGCTACAACTATTGACTTCGGCGATGTGGTTGTTCTTGGCACCCGCGGTGCACCAAGGGCCAAAACCGAAACTGCAGTTCCCGTGGATGTGATCAGGATAAACCAGGTTGGTCAATCAACGGCAAAAATGGATCTTACTTCGGCTTTGAATATGGCAGCGCCATCTTTTAATTATAATAAGCAAACAGGTGCTGACGGAGCTGATCACGTTGACCTTGGTACACTGCGTGGGCTTGGTCCCGACCAAACCCTGGTACTAATAAATGGTAAGCGCAGGCACCAGACCGCATTTGTTGCGTTATTTGGAACAAGAGGAAGGGGTAATTCAGGTGCCGACCTGAATGCATTTCCCCAGGCTGCTGTTGACCGGATAGAAATTTTACGTGATGGCGCATCTGCACAATACGGATCTGATGCTATGGCGGGCGTAATGAATATCATTCTTAGAAAAGATATCAATCACTGGTCGGTCAACGCGGGTTGGGCAGGTTATTATGATACCAAATTCAACCCCGCAAGATTTAATGAAGGCAATCAATACATTTCAGGTAAAAAGATCGATGGAAATACTTTTTCATTTTCCGCAAACAATGGTTTTGCACTTGGTAAGAACGGGGGCTTTGTGAATATCTCACTCGATTATTTAACACATGGAAAAACATACAGGCAGTCAGATACCACCGACTGGCAAACGGATAAAAATGCATTGCCTTATATTAATCCGTACCGCCGGGCATTTGGTGATGGCTCAATTGATACTTACGGCGCCATGTATAATCTTGAGATACCGACGAGCGCTAATAAAAAAACAACTTTCTATTCTTTTGGTGGATATAATTATAAATCCTCGGATGCTTTTGCCTATAGCCGGAACTGGAGCGGAAGGCCCCAGCGTTTTCCTGTTGATGCAAACGGTGATATTTTGTATGATGCCGATATCATGCGAACGACCAATGATGGGGAAATATATTTTAATCCCCATATTCAAACCCATATAAAAGATATTTCCTTTGCAGCAGGTGTTAAAGGAATATGCCACAACTGGAACTGGGACCTCAGCAATACCATTGGCCGGAATGATTTCCATTTTTATGGAGACAAAACTTTTAATGCCTCCATGTTCATGACACCGGGCGCCCCTTTACGCACTCATTTCGATGATGGTGGGTTTAACTTTCTACAGAACACACTCAATTTTGATGTAAGCAGGTCTTTCAAAACCATTGCCCAGGGACTCAACCTTGGTTTGGGGGCTGAATACAGGAATGAGCGTTATTCTATTTACGAAGGAGAGGAAGCTTCCTACAAAAGTTATCATGCAAGCGATGTGTTTTATCCAAATGTGGGAGAGTTCAGAACACCTGCTACAGGCTCCCAGGGCTTTCCCGGCTTTACCCCGGGTGATGCAATTAAATCTCATCGCTCGAGCATCAGTTTATATGCCGATGGTGAATTGAATGTAACAAATGCATGGTTGGTTGACGGTGCGATCCGTTATGAGAATTATTCCGACTTTGGCTCTGTAGCTACTTTTAAATTTGCTACGCGTTATAAGATTGTACATAATTTTAATCTCAGGGGTTCCGTGAGTACAGGGTTCAGGGCGCCATCTTTGCAACAGATCAATTTCCAGAATACGCTGACCTCTTTCAGTGGCGGTAATTTGGTCAATGCACTTTTTGCAAGAAACGGAAGTTCCATTACAAAGGCTGCCGGCATTCCTGACCTGGAAGAAGAAACTTCAGTAAATGGCAGTATAGGGTTTGCCTGGAAACCTGTTGCCGGTTTAACCTTTACCATGGATGGATACATTGTAAAAGTAAAAGACAGGATCGTGGAATCAGGTTTATTCAGCGCCTCTGATCCCACACTGCCGCCTTCCTTTATTTCGCAGATACCTGCGGATGTAGCAACAGTACAATTTTTTGCAAACGCTGTAAATACCACCAACTATGGACTTGATATTGTTGCTGACTATTCTAAAAACTGGGGGAATAAAAGTATCAAGGCATTATTGGCCGGCAATTTTCAACACATGAAAGTTGATAAAATAAATGTGCCTTCTGCATTAAATGGTACTGTTTTAAATCAAAAAACTTTTTTCAGCGACAGGGAAGAAGCATTTTTATTGGCATCAGCCCCAAATGCCAAGTTCAACCTTAGCCTGGAATATAATTTTAATAAATTCGGAGTAGGTACCCACCTCAATTATTTTGGTAAAATAAAACTAATGGGCTTTGGCGATGCAACTGCCGACAATCCAAATCAAACGGGTATCAACCCGCATGTGCCTACTGATGCCGATCCCAATGTGTACGTTCCTGAAGAATTTAATTTCAAAGGAAAATTAACAACGGATCTTTTCGCTGCTTACAGCATTGGTAGAAATATAAAAGTATTTATAGGCGTTGACAATGTATTTAATGTGCATCCTGATCTTGGTGTAAACCCGTTGGCAAAGGGCTGGTTTGGCGATAATGAATCAGGCGGCCCATGGGATTCTGTGCAGATGGGCTTTAACGGAAGAAAATTATTTACTAAACTGTCTTTTAATTTTTAAACCCCCAAACCCCTAAAGGGGCTGTGAGAGAATATAAATTGTAAGTCTTTTTTTGTAACAAGAGTTGGCACCTTATGGTTGTCAACTCTTTTCAATTATTTCATTATGTATAGATATTTTAAGAGCTTATACTGTACAGTTTTGTTATCACTGGCAACAACATTTTTATTTTCACAAAATAAAATCGTTGTATTCCAGTCTGATTTTGGTTTAAAAGATGGCGCCGTGTCTGCCATGAAAGGTGTGGCCATGGGTGTTTCACCCTGCCTGCAACTATTTGACCTGACGCATGGGATACCTGCATATAATATTTGGGAAGCCGCTTACCGGTTGGAACAAACTGTGCCTTACTGGCCCGCAGGTACGGTCTTTGTTTCTGTTGTTGACCCGGGTGTGGGAACGGAAAGAAGATCCGTAGTGCTGAAAACAAATACCGGGCAATTTATTGTCACACCTGATAACGGCACCTTAACCCTGGTTGCAAAATCTTTGGGCATCGCGGAAATAAGAGAGATCGATGAAGCCGTTAATCGCAGGAAGGATTCAGAAAGATCTTATACTTTTCATGGACGGGATGTATATGCTTTTACTGCTGCGAGGCTTGCAGCATCAGTGATCAGCTTTGAACAGGTAGGACCCGTATTGCCAAAACAGGTAGTGAATATTCCTTTTCAGCAGGCTGTAACAGAAGGAAAGAAGATCAAAGGCACCATCGCTATTCTTGATGTGCAGTATGGCAATGTATGGACCAATATCCCTGCTGAACTCTTTAATAAAATGAATGTAAAGGTTGGTGATAAACTACACGTGCTGATCTATCACAATAAAATAAAAAAATATGATGCCGTAATGCCTTACAGCGAAACCTTTGGCGGCGTAGCAAAAGGGAAGCCGCTGGCGTACTTCAATAGCCTGTTACATTTATCTTTTGCCATCAACCAGGGAAATTTTTCTGCAACCTATAAAGTTTATAGTGGTAATGAGTGGGTGGTGGAATTTAGTAAAGTAGAGAATTAAGAATTAAGTTATAGCAGATGCAAAATATGATGAGCATCATCATCAAATCTTCAAATTACCTAATCTTCAAATCATTCTTCCTGGGTATTCTTCCAATGCTTTTTCCAGGCAGTCCATTGCCGCATTAATGGCCGTAACATTGATCACATAGGCCAGGCGTACTTCATTCTTGCCTAATCCGGGCGTACTATAAAAACCCGTAGCCGGTGCAAGCATCACTGTTTGGTTATTGTATGAAAAAGATTCCAGCAGCCACTGGCAGAATTTATCCGAATCGTCAATGGGTAATTTGGCCATTGCATAAAATGCGCCGCCTGGGTTAGGACAAAAAACGCCGGGTATGGCATTCAGTCTTTTTACGATCGTATCACGCCTTAATTTATATTCTGCCTTGGTGGTATCAAAATAATTATCGGGGAGGTCAACCGCGGCTTCACCCAATATCTGTGCAAAAGATGGCGGGCTTAACCTCGCCTGTGCAAATTTCATTGTTGCATCAAGAAGTGTTTTATTTTTTGTAACAAAAGCGCCAATGCGGCCACCGCAGGCGCTGTATCGCTTACTGATGGTATCCATCAGCACCACGTGATCATCCACGCCGCTTAAATGCATGGCGCTGGTATGCGTGCCCTCGTAGCAAAACTCACGGTATGCTTCATCAGCAAATAAAAATAAATTGTGTTTGATGATGAGCTGCTTCAATACTTCCATTTCCGCCGCGCTGTACAAATAACCCGTTGGATTATTTGGGTTGCAGATAACGATCGCTTTTGTCTTTGGGGTAATTACTTTTTCAAAATCTTCGATCGGTGGTAAAGCAAAACCATTTTCAATAGAGGAAAGGATCGGTTTTACAATAACACCTGCTTCTACCGCAAAACCATTGTAGTTGGCATAAAAGGGTTCGGGAATAATTACTTCATCGCCGTGGTCCATGCAGGCCATAAAGCCAAAGAGTATTGCTTCACTGCCGCCGGTGGTAACAATGATCTGCCCGGCATTTATATCGATCCCGTTCTTTTTATAATACTGTACTAATTTTTTACGGTAGCTTTCGTTACCGGCGCTGTGGCTGTATTCCAAAATCTTGAAATCACTTTTACGCACTGCATCCAAAACCTGTTTGGGTGTTTCAATATCCGGCTGGCCAATATTGAGGTGGAATACCTTAATGCCTTTTATTTTAGCAGCTTCTGCATAAGGAACCAGTTTCCTGATGGGGGAAGCAGGCATTTGTTTACCGCGATTACTTATTGTTAGCATCCTGCAAATATAAAGCAGAGTTTGGAGTTTTGATCTGTTTGAATGGAACTGATAAACCCAGGAGTCATTTTTTACCACAGATAACACTGATTGCTGTCACAGATAGCGCAGATCCGTGTAATCTGTGGATCGATCTGTGTGAATCTGTGGTTGCCTTATTTTTATTTCATTTAAGTTTGCAAATGCCAAGTTTCACAACCGCCAGCCGCATCATCATTACCTGCAGCAACCGCCTGTCTCCTTATCTGCAAATGGAAGTGGCGGAACTGGGATATAAACCGGAACGTGTTTTCAAGACCGGCGTTGAACTGAAAGGGACATTGACAGATTGTATCCGCTTAAACCTGAATTTGCGCTGCGCCAGCCAGGTATTATTTTCTTTAAAAGAATTCAGGGCCGATAATGCAGATGACCTGTACAAAATATTAATAGATCATCCATGGGAAGACATTTTAAATGTAGATGGATATTTTTCTATCAGCAGCAATGTTGATAATCCAACCATAAACAATTCATTGTTTGCGAATGTAAAGGTAAAGGATGCGATCGTTGACCGGTTCAGGAATAAGACAGGAGAGCGCCCAAACTCGGGGCCGGAGCTGGATAAAACAGTTATCCATTTATACTGGAAAGAATCTTTGGCAGAAATATTTATTGATACTTCAGGAGAAACACTATCCAAACATGGTTATCGTAAAATTCCGGGTAAGGCGCCCATGCTGGAATCACTTGCCGCGGCTACTATGCTGGCAACAAAGTGGGACAGGGCTTCTCCTTTTATTAACCCAATGTGCGGCTCAGGTACGGTAGCTATTGAAGCGGTATTGCTGGCAACCAAACGTAAGCCAGGTTTGCTGCGGTCAAATTATGCATTCATGCACCTGGCCGGTTACGAGGAGCAATTGTATAATACTGAATTTAAAAAACTGGAACAACAGGTGATCGACCTGCCGGCTTTGAAAGTTATTGCAACAGATATCAGTGAAGACGCAATAAATATCTCAAAAGTAAATGCGGGCATTGCAGGTGTTGAAGAGCTGATAGAATTTGCTGTTTGTGATTTTGAAGAAACAAATATCCCGGAAGGAGAGGCTGGCGCTGTTTATTTTAATCCCGAGTACGGCGACCGCCTGGGTGTTGAGGCGGAACTGGAAATAACTTATAAACGCATTGGTGATTTTTTAAAGAAAAAATGCAAGGGTTACTCCGGTTATATTTTTACGGGCAACCTTGAACTCGCCAAAAAGATCGGCCTGAAACCCAGCCGCCGCATCGAATTTTACACGAGCAAGATCGATTGCCGTTTGCTGGAGTATGAATTATATAGTGGAACGAAAAGAACAGACAAGGAGTAAGCTTCAAGCTGCAAGGAGGTAAATCCTTAAGTGTAACAAGCTTTCCGTATCAGCAGATCAGTTAAGCCAGCATGCTTATCCCTTGTGGCTCAGCCCTTGCAGCTATGTTCTGTTGCGAATGTAAACTAACTTTATCCCCGCTTTATCCGTTTCCTTTTTATCTATCTCAAATTGCGGTATCGATTTTATCAGCGGTGTAAGTTTTAAAAACCCGTAATTCCTCGGGTCAAAGTTGGGCTGCTTTTTTAACAGCAGGTTGCCCACATCGCCTAAAAATGCCCAGCCATTTTCATCTGCAAGGTCATCAATAGTTGACGCAATTAATTTGAGTGTTTCTTTATTGAGTTTATCTACCGAGGTCTTGGGTGTTGGTTTTGCGGCCTTTGTTTTTACCGTATTTGTTTCTTCCGCTTCAAATACAGGAATGATCTCCATGTAAATGAATTTGTCGCAGGCAACGATAAAAGGATTTGGTGTTTTCTTTTGCCCAATGCCAAAAACCTTCATACCAGCTTCCCTTAATCTTGTTGCCAGGCGTGTAAAATCACTGTCACTGCTTACGATACAAAATCCATCCACCTTACCGGAATATAAAATATCCATGGCGTCGATGATGAGGGCGCTGTCGCTTGAATTCTTTCCGGTGGTATAACTGTATTGCTGAATGGGCGTAATGGCATTTTCCAACAGCACATTCTTCCAGCCGGTAACGGTGGGCTTTGTCCAGTCACCATAAATTCTTTTAAAGGTTGGGGTGCCGTATTTGGCGATCTCTTCCATCACGCCTTTTACATTGCTGTAAGGCACATTATCGGCATCTATTAAAACTGCGAGACGTATATCTTTTTGTATTTCCATTCATGCAAGGTAATCATTTTGCCGGGTCTCATTTAATGGTCAGCACTTTTTGAACTGATCTTCCCTGGTTGCTGATAACTTCAAGAAACAATATACCGGGAGGCAGATTTGCAATATTTATTTTATTATAGATGCCGGGGTTTTCAAAAACCTCAGAATGAACTTTTGCCCCCATGCTGTTATATAAATTAACTGACCTCACCTGTACACCTGGTTTTACAGTAAACCAAATAACATCCTTTGCCGGGTTGGGATAGGTGCTCAATCCCAGGGGATCGTTGGTTTTTTTGGGTTCTGTGAAAGTTGTTGATACCGTATTGGTGATGATGGGGGCGTTGAAATCAAAATAGATCTTCGCCTGGTTATCGATCGTCTCTCCAACAGTAATACCAGCCTTTGGCTTTATTTTAAATGAAACAAAACCCTGGCTGGCGGCTTCATTAACGTTTTTTGGCGGAAGGTTGATATTGTCGAATGCGAATTCCACAGTATTTCCTTTTGGCATATTTACTGTAAAAGAATGACTGGCTTCCATGGGAACAAATGAATTCCAATCGAGGTTATTTGTCAATGAATCTTTGACCAGCACTTTGATCGCCTCTGCACTGCCGACATTTTGGAAATGAATAGTATAATGCAAGTATTCCCCGGCCTGGCTGATGTCTACTGATGAACCTTCACCCACTTCTTTATCATTGGGGTCTTCAGAATTAACAATGGCCTGAACCAAACGGGTGTGATTGTCACCGGGGGTTTCATCGCCATTCAATGGATCGATGGCTCCGGAAAAGATCAAAAATTCACCGGCATTCGCAACAGGCAGAGGGAAAACATGGAATGTAACTTCCACAGACCTTGCCTGGAATGGATAGAGATTTGCGTAATTCCAGTTTAATGTACTTCCGGCCTGTGAAGCCGGGGGAATGGTTGCCGATACAAACCCCAGCTTTGAATTGTTGAAGCTCAGTATAAATGTTCCGGATTGTAACGCGTTTCCTTTATTGGAATAAATGACCCGGTACTTTGCGTTGAAGCCAGGGCGTGCCCGGTTTACAGCAATGATGGAAATATCTACATCGGGATGATTGCCGTTTGGACTAATGCAAAAATCTGCAATGGCCATCACGCCGGGAACGGGAATATTTATTACCTGTATTGACGGTGACACATTGAACCAGGAAGGATGTTGAAACGCCGGGGTCACTGTGTCGGTATTGGCCAACGTATGAAAAGTATATTGCCCGGCATTGTTTGTAAATGCTGAAGTATACAGGGTGCCATCGCTATTGTTCAGCTTTACATTCATCATTGTGCTGTCAGCGTTGCTGCAGCCATTCAGATCATAGTCCATTCTCACTGTTCCCTTTATTGTACTATTGATACCGGGGGTATAGTTACACACCGTAGACACAGTTACTCCCTGTCCCGGTAGTTGCTTAAATACGGTATCCATGATACGGGTCTTCTCACTGTCGTCTACGCAAATAAAATGTAAGGATGGGTTATCTCTGAAATCATACCTGTAAAAAGCTGCACCCAATTCATTGTTTCGGATATTCACATATTGCAATAAAGGATTATGAGGTATCAGGCATTCCATCACCTTAGTCTGGCTGAGATCAATGGAAACCAGGTTTGATGAGTCGCAATAAAACTGTTGCAGGAAAGGCAGGCGTAAAGAAATATTTCTTAAAGAGTCAGATTTGCCGCAATAAATTACACGCAATTTCGGCAATGAATCCAGTGTTATAGATGTTAAGGGAGTTTTTTCAATGTGCAGGAAACCAAAATTTGGAAGATTTTTTAATTTTAAGGAATCGACAGGATTGTCACTGCAATTTATACTCTCCAGGGAAGGATAATTTTCGGCCACCAGCCTAGTGATATGATTATCCTGGAAACTAATACTTCTCAAAGATGGTAAGGTGGCCGGCGTTAAAAATGGTAGCGAACTGAGCTGGTTGTTCCAGCAAAACAATTCATATAAAGCGGGCAGGTTGCTGAGTGAAAGGCTTGCCAGCTGGTTGTCCTGGCACTGTATCCATTGCAGCAGGGGCATATTGGAAAGTGAAAGGGTGGTAAGCCGGTTATTATGACACATAAAATCTTTCATCTTTGGCGCATTGGTAAGCGTCAGTGAAGTGAGCTGGTTATTAAAACACCTTACACTTTCTAATGATGGAAACCCGTTCAACGTTAATGAGGTGATCTGGTTTTGTTGGCAAGAAAGCTCTCTTAGCGAAAAAAGGTTGCTCAATTGAAGGTTGCTGATCAGGTTATTCTGGCAATAAATAGAAATGAGTTGTGGCTTATTGCTAAGTGTGAGTGATGTACAGAGATTGTCAAACATCCTGATACTTCTCAATGAATTAAGATTATCCAGTGCAAATACACTGATCTTATTATTTGCGACGTCCAAATCCCTTATAGCAGATAAACCGGTGGGTAATGCAGTCAACCGGTTATTGTTTGCCGAAAGACTTTTAAGTACAGCGGGGTCTGAAAGTGTTAAAGAAGTCAATTGGTTGCTCATGCAATAAAGTGTATCAAGGCCTGTAAGCCCGATCATGCTCAGGGTTGATAAATTACCATAACCGCAGTTCAGAAATCCGAGGCTGGGCATGTTACTGAGATTTAAGGTTGTCATTGAATCACAATCCTGGGTATTTATCGATCTCATAGCAGGCAAGCCGGACAAACTTAATGAAGTGAATTTATTGTCTCCACACATCAGTTGTTGCAATTGCGGCAGGTTGCTGAGTTGCAAGCTGGTCAGTAAATTGCCTCCGCAATACAATATTTTCAGTGAAGGCAGGTTGTTAATAGTTAAACTGCTGAGCAGGTTTTCTGCACAGTACAGGCTTGAAAGGGAGTTTAATCCGCTAATGTTTAGTGCAGTTAAACGATTGTAGTTACAGTTGAGTTCATGTATGTTGATGAATGCATTAATTCCCGTTAGGTCTGTGATGTTTTTAAAACCTATATTGATCGTTCCTGTGAACGCCGCCGCTTCACTCACCTGTATCTCTCCATCAGCATTTGTATTGATAACGGGTACGTGATTTAGTAACGCAGTTTTAAAATTTGCATCAGGTATGTTTACAACCTGCCCTTTTGAAGTTGAAAACAGAAATAAAAATAAAATGGAAAGTAAAAATATCCTCATCCAGTTTGTTTAATGAATAATGTACATACAAGTTAATAATATATCCGGCAATTTACAAGAGGATTTATTTTTGATCACCGGATCATGCTTAGGTAAAGGTCTTCCACTTTTTTACGTGCCCACGGCGTTTTCCGTAAGAATTTAAGGCTTGAGTTTATGCTGGGATTATCTGTAAAGCAATTGATCCTGATGATATTGCCCAGTTCCTCCCAGCCGTATTGCGCTACCAGGCGTTCAAGTATGGCTTTTAAAGTAATGCCGTGTAAGGGGTCTTTATTTTTTCCTGGCTCATTCATTGATAAAAGGAATAAAATTATTCTGCATTTGTTATTGCAGCATCCTGTAAGAAAAAGGCGCCCAAAAGAAACCCAACGATCAGTAAGATCGATATAACACAGATCAACACCGCTCTTCCCGTAGAATAAATTTTGCCGCCGGCCGCCTTATGTTTTTCGATCAAAGTCCCCTGGTATTTTTTTGTTAAGGCTGAAGTGGCAAGTGTAATAAAAAGGGTGTAAATAATTCCCGGGATCTTGTCAAGAGCAGGAATAAAAGCCGTTGCCACTATGCCCACTAAAGTTAAAATTGTCAGTAATATGGTAGCACCTGCTTTTTTATGCTCTCCAAAAGTTTTAAAATTACGGTAAATCATAAAACTGCTTGCGAGCAGGCCGCCAAAAAAAGAACTTACTACTATTGTTCCGGAGGTATAAATTTCTCCTTCAGGTATAGTGATATTTTCAAGAAGATCTTTTTCCATGATTATTAGTATTGTAAAAACTAAATTGTGCAACAGTTAGCGTTGCCCAATATTAAGTAAAATCTGCCTCTGGGCTTTCTTTTACAATTCCATTTTCTTTTTTAAATTCTCATCAATTGCATCCAGGAACTCTTCGGTATATAAATAATGTTTGCCATGATCTACTTTATTGCCATGGATACAAACGGCAAGGTCCTTTGTCATTTTACCGCTCTCTACGGTCTCAATACAAACCGCTTCAAGGGCATTACAAAAATCAATGAGTGGCTGGTTGTTGTCCAGTTTACCTCTAAAAGCCAGGCCTCTTGTCCAGGCAAAAATAGAAGCGATCGGGTTGGTAGATGTTGGTCTTCCTGCCTGGTGTTCCCTGTAGTGGCGGGTTACCGTGCCATGCGCAGCTTCTGCTTCCATTGTTGTTCCGTCAGGCGTAACCAAAACAGAGGTCATTAAACCCAAAGAACCAAATCCCTGAGCAACGGTATCACTTTGTACGTCGCCGTCATAATTTTTACAGGCCCAAACAAAATTTCCGTTCCACTTTAATGCGCTGGCAACCATGTCATCGATCAGGCGGTGTTCGTAAACAATTTTTGCTGCATCAAAAGAAGCTTTGAATTCTTTCTGGTACACTTCTTCAAAAATATCTTTAAAACGCCCATCATATTTTTTAAGGATGGTATTTTTTGTAGAGAGGTAAAGGGGCCATTTTTTACTGAGCGCCATATTAAAACAACTTCTTGCAAAGCCATAAATACTTTCATCGGTATTGTACATGCTCATGGCAACGCCATCGCCTTTAAAATTATATACTTCAAATACCTGGGGTTCACCACCGCCTTCGGGTGTAAAGGTCATGGTTAATTTTCCCTTGCCCTTTATCACCGTATCAGTAGCACGATACTGGTCGCCAAATGCATGACGGCCAACAATAATGGGAGCGGTCCAGTTGGTAACTAATCTCGGAACATTCTGCATTACTATGGGCTCACGAAAAACAGTACCATCTAAAATGTTGCGTATGGTTCCGTTCGGGCTCTTCCACATTTGTTTCAACTTAAATTCTTTAACCCTGTCTTCATCAGGCGTAATGGTGGCGCACTTGATACCAACACCGCATGCCTTTATTGCATTGGCTGCATCAATGGTTACCTGGTCATTTGTTTCATCGCGGTACTCCATACCAAGATCATAATACTGGATAGGAACTTCCAGGTAAGGAAGGATCAGTTTGTCTTTAATGAATTTCCAGATGATACGGGTCATTTCATCGCCGTCTAATTCCACTACGGGGTTTGCTACTTTTATTTTTGCCATTTTATTTTTATTTGTTGCGAAGATAGAACGCAGATTATTATGATCACTATTTACGATCCTATGTTTTTAGAGACCAGTTGATTTCTTCAATTGAAAATCTGTGATGACGGAACCCATATTCTCGATAATGGCATCGCCAAATTCGGTTGTTTTTAAAAGTGTGGCGCCCGTCATCAGATTATAAAAATCAATGGTAACCTGTTTACGCATGATGGTGGCCTGCAAAGCAGAAGATATCAGGTCGGTTGCTTCCTTCCAGCCTATATATTCCAGCATCATACAGCCGCTTAAAATAACTGATGAAGGGTTCATGCTGTTGGTGCCTGCAAATTTAGGCGCTGTACCATGCGTGGCCTCAAAGACAGCATAGCCGGTATTATAATTTATATTTCCGCCCGGCGCAATTCCAATACCACCCACTTCTGCAGCCAAAGCGTCTGAAATATAATCGCCGTTCAGGTTGAGGGTGGCTACCACAGAAAATTCTTTTGGTGCTATGAGTATCTGCTGTAAAAAATTATCCGCTATAATATCTTTTACCAATAGTTTGCCTTCGTGCAGGGCTTTACGCTGCACTTCGTTGGCATGCGCTTCCCCATGTTCTTTTTTAAGCTCATCCCATTCATCCCAGGTAAAAGTTTTATCGCCAAACTCCTGCCGGGCCACTTCATAGCCCCAGGTTTTAAAACCGCCTTCGGTGAATTTCATAATGTTTCCTTTGTGTACCAGGGTTACTGAGGGAAGATCATTTTCAAGGGCGTGTTTAATTGCGGCCCTCACCAGGCGCTTTGACCCTTCATTAGAAACAGGTTTTACACCATAGCTGGAATCGCCGGGGAACCGTATATTTTTCACACCCATTTCCTCTATTAAAAACTTTTCAAATTTTTGCGCTTCCGCCGAACCGGCTTTCCATTCTATGCCGGCATAAATATCTTCTGTGTTCTCACGGAAGATGATCATGTCCACATTTTCCGGATGTACTACAGGAGAGGGAACTCCTTTGAACCATTTTACAGGGCGTACACAGGCAAAAAGATCCAGGTCCTGGCGCATAGCCACATTCAAAGAGCGGATGCCGCCACCGGTAGGTGTGGTTAACGGTCCCTTGATTGATACCAGGTGATCTTTTGCGGTTTGCAGGGTTTCAGCCGGCAGCCATTCGCCGGTTTGTTTAAATGCTTTTTCGCCGGCCAGTATTTCCTTCCATTCTATTTTTCGGTTGCCGCCATAGGCCTTATCCACGGCGGTATCAAATACTTTTTGTGCCACTTTCCATATCTCCGGGCCAATACCGTCGCCTTCAATAAATGGGATGATTGGGTTATTGGGAACATTCAGTTTTCCATCCTTACCCATTGAGATCTTTTCTGCCATGTGTTATTTTTTTTGAGCCGGGCCTTTGGATCATTACTGATCTTCATTGGCGTCGCACTCTTGTACCGTAAATCTTTATTGAACTTTTTGGAAACGCAAATTTACGAAAACAGGGCGTAGTTTAAAGGGAATAAAAAAGCTTCCTGTTTTGCCAGGAAGCCTTTTTAAAATTCAATTTTGTATTTAGAAAGTTCTTTTGATCCTGAAACTACAGGTTATGGCATATGGCGTATTCGATGGCGGTTGCGTAAAATTGCCTGAAAAGTTTCCTGCCATATATTGACCGATCGGGCCATATTCGGTAATGGATATATTGACTGGTGGATTGCTTATGACCATGTTGGGAGCCCCTGTGGAAATGCTTATTAAATTTTGCGTACTGCCAGTTGCTATTCCTGTTTGATCAACCTGTAAATGGCCACCGGGAATGGTCCTGGCTGCGTCCAGGAAAAAAAAGACGCCGTAGCTTGTGGAAGTGCCCTGGGTTAATAGCAAATAATGATAGACCTGCGTAATACCGTTTTTTGTTAAATTGACATATTCTTGTTGAGGAGTGCTACATACCTGTATGGGGGGTACTGTATTACTTCCCGGAACAATGTTGCGTAATACAGGGCTGCTTGTCATGTGCGTTGCCAGATCTTCTGCAATTAATGTAACCTGGGTGGCTGCGTTGTTACAGAGCAACAGTATTCCGGAATAAACGCCTGTATTGCTAAGGTTAAACCGGGTGTAACTATTATTTCCGCTCAACACGATAATGTATCCATCGGTTACCGGTGCATTTGAGCAATTAACTACTGTTCCGGTGATCATAGCCAAATTATTTACAAGGGCAATTACGATCGTTCCTAAGGATATATTCGTTGTGGTAGTGGTTACATTTTGCGAATACACAGGCGTCGTGCAACTTGCATTGCTATACACTTCGAATAATAATTGTGTATTTGCCGGAACCGGTCCGCTCACATAACCGGAAGAATTAGTATATCCATACCGGAAATTTGCAGGATTACCAACAACTGAAATTTTTACCCTGGCATTTTGTAAGGGCTGATTATGAAGATCAGTGATAAGCGTTGCACTTAATTGTACGAAAGATTCGGGCGTATCACAATTCCAGAAAGAAAAATGACTTACTTCACCCACATAATTGTTGCCGGTTTTTGTTGCAGCACCTTCCTGTTTCCATAAACCGATAGCTTCATCAAAATACCAAAGTGGTATGGTTGCCGGTGCAGATGATAAAAGTGAAGATGGTATTGGTAAATTTAGTGTGGCTTTTTTACCTGTTGCGATCTGTAATAATTCTCCGCCGCTACCGGTTAATTCAATTGCAGTCATTCCATAAGTAGTAAGTAATTGTGCATTGCCGGCAGTATTTATGCCACGCAGATCGCCTGGCATAATATTGGGAAGATCAGCACTGGTGGGATTGATCCAGTAAGCCGCTACATTTAGCGTGCCTGTATATGCCGCATTGGTGGCTGCATTTACAACCGCATTGGCAGGTAAGGTAATGCTTAAACCATTTGCTAATGTTACAGCACCTCCCGCTACTCCGTTTAGTGTGCCTGCATTTGTCTTTGGTATTAATTTAATTCTGAAAAAAGCAGGTTCCCCTTCTGCTGCTATAAAAGTTTTAATGCTTTTAAAATAACCAGGCCTGGTGACCGTAACGACAGCTGCATTTTTTACTACATCCACATTCTTTACTTCAAAATATCCATACTTATCCGTGGTTATTGTTGTGGTGCCTGCTACAACCGTTGCCAGGTTAACGGGCAGGTTATTCTCGTCGGTTACAAATCCGCTGACAGATGATTTGACCTTTGTAGTAAGATCTGGTGGTGCAGTATCCGGTGATATGCTATCATTTTTTTTGCAACCGGCAAAAATTACTACTGTAATTAAAACCGAAGCGAGAAAAGTGAATATGTTTTTGGAGATGTAAAATTTTATCATGCAAAATATTTAGTTATGGAGTGGTATTAACAAGGTAAATACATTTTATATACTTTGCAACTAAATTTCGACGAAAAAAGTCAAAAAAATCTTTTACGATATTCCTTTTCCCATAACAGCCATTTAATGAAGCAGACAAGATATACTAATTAAATGTTGCATGCATCGGTATTTATAAAAAAGGCCCTGCTTTACAGCAAGGCAGTAAGGATGTTTTAAAAAATGATATTAATAATTCCGTTTCGTCCTGAAGTTGCAGGTTACATTGTAGGTAACAGTCGGGTTGATCATACTTGTCAATATCCCTGAAAAATTACCACTGACGTGTTGACCAATATTTCCGAATTCTGTTATATTAACCGGGATCGGTGTTGCAATGGTAATAGAATCGTTAATATGGCTGCTCATAAAACCCGTGAGGTTACCAGGAATACTTAGCGGGGTGTTGGGACGATAGTATTGAATTCCGACAAAGGTATTTCCGGCAGAAGCATTTATGAAAATATTGTTTGTGCCATAGCCCGTTTCATTGATGTTGTCAGGCGGACTTGCCATGGAATAGTTAACCCCGTTTATGGAATAATTTACATATTCCTGTATTTGCGTTCCACAAGCTGCTATATTCCCAACAGCATTATTACCGTAAGCCAATGTGTACGGTAGTGGACTGCTTGCCTGCAATGCAGTCAGATCCTGGACCATAATTGTAACAGGAACGTTATTGGTACAAAGCAAAGTTGAAAAACTGAATGTGCCGGTATTACTTAAATTATATCTTGAGTAATAAGAACCCTCTGACATAAGAACATACCCATTTGAAACAGGGATGTTAAAACAATTTGTTACAGTACCGGATACAATAGCCATTAAATTATTTGTGACGGTAATAACGCCCAAAGAAATGTTTACAGTAGTGGTGGTAAATGGCTGCGTGTAAACTGAGGAACTACAATTATAAGTAGGATACACATCTAAGATCAATTGTGCGTTGTTAGGCACTGCTCCACCAACATAACCCGAAGCATCTGTATAACCGCAGCCTGAAATACCTGTTCCGGCAATAGTAACCCTTACAAAGGCATAAGGAATAGGATTTCCTGCAATATCTTTTAACGTGCAGTTGAACAGCACAAGGTTGTTGGGGACATCATAATTCCAGAAAGAAAAATGACTTACTTCGCCTGTATAAGTACTTCCTGTTTTTGTTGCACTGCCTTCTTCTTTCCATAAACCCTTTGCTTCATCAAAATACCAAAGCGGTATAGTTGCAGGAGCAGATGATACCAGGGAAGCTGGTATTGATAAACTTAATGTAGCTTTTTTGCCGGGTGCTACCTGCAATAATTCTCCGGATGCGCCGGTCAGTTCCACTGCAGCCATACCGAATGTTTGCAGCAATTTCAATGCGCCATCCTTGTCTATACCCCTCAGGTCGCCCGGCATTATTGAATTAAGGTCTGCAGCCACGGGGTTTATCCAGGAAGCAGCAATATTCACAGTTCCCGTGTAAGCTGAATTGGTGGCTGCATTTACAACAGCCCCCGCGGGCAAAGCAATGCTTAAACCATTCGCTAATGTAACGGCTCCGCCATTTGTTCCGTTTATATTACCAATATTTGTTTTGAGAATTAATTTTATCCTGAAGAAGGCTGCTTTACCTTCCGCAGCGATATATGTTTTTATGCCTTTAAAATAACCGGGCTTTATCACCGTTACTACAGCAGCAGTTTTTACTACCTGTACATTCTTTGCTTCAAAATAGCCATATTTATCAGTAGTGATGGTGCTTGTGCCGAATTGTACTGTTGCACCCATCACTGCCGTATTGTTTTCATCAGTTACAAAACCTGATACTGAAGAATTGACCTTTGCAGAAAGGTCAGGCGGTTGAAGAGCACTGCCATTATCAATACTGAATTCTTTTTGACAGGAAAAGAATAAAGCCGTTGTAAAGATGAGCAGGGCGTAGAGTGATCTCTTTGTTTGGGCAAACTGCATGATCGTAAGGTTTTGTGAAATAATAGTTATGGCCTTAATGATACGCTTTGTAAAAAGACCGATGCCTGCGAAATAAGTTTTTTTAAAAATTTAGCATACAGTTCAGCCAGCCACTGTCAATTTTAACCCCGTCATACTTTTTGTAAAAATTGATCGCAGGCTCATTCCAGTCCAGGACCTGCCAGGCCATGCCGCTGTATTTTTTTGCTTTGCATTCTTCGATCAGCTTATCAAATAATACTTTGCCGATCCCCTTTCCCCGCATTTTTTCTGATACCAGGAAGTCTTCCAGGTAAAGCCGCTGTCCCTTCCAGGTACTGTAGCGGATATACCAAAGCACAAAGCCTTCTACCTTACCATCCACTTCGGCAACATAGCTGAACCAAATAGGGTTCTCCCCGAAACCACTTTCAACAAAATGATCAAAGGTTACCGTTACTGCGTCGGGTTCCCTTTCATATACAGCCAATTCCTGTATAAGTTCCATCATCCTCCTGCAATCTTCTTTTGCTGCTTTTCTTATTGTTATCTCCATTTTTTAATTCTTCATTTTTAATTATTTAGAGCCTGGTCCAGGTCCATAATGATATCCTGTACATTTTCTATCCCCACACTCATGCGTATCAATCCATCGGTGATACCATATTTATCTTTCTTTTCTTTTGGTACACCGTGGTGTGTCATGCTTGCAGGATGGCAGAGTAATGTATCGCAGGTGCCGAGTGATACGGCACGGATGCACATCTGCAGTTTATCAATGCATTTCTTCGCGGCCTCAAACCCATCTTTCAATTCAAAACTAAGCATGGCTCCCGGGTGCTTCATTTGTTTTGACGCTGTATAATGATCGGGATGCGAAGCAAGTCCCAGGTAATTTACTTTGCTTATGGCAGCATGCTGCTCTAAAAAACCGGCTACTTCCATCGCATTATGGCAATGGCGCTGCATGCGCACTTCGAGTGTTTTCATTCCCATCGTTAATAAATAAGCATCAAAAGGATTACTGTTGCCACCAAGCAGGCGATGCACTTTTGTCATATGACCGCTCATAAACTCCAGGTCTTTACCGATCAGCGCGCCGCCAATTGCAGTGCCGTGCCCGTTTAAAAATTTCGTGGTGCTGTGAAAAGCATAATCAACCCCGTACTGAAAAGGTTGTTGCAAATAAGGAGTGGCAAAAGTATTGTCTACCGCAACGATGAGGTTATTTTCTTTCGCAAGCCTGGTCAATTCCTCGATGTCCACACACTGGATGGTTGGATTGGCAGGCGTCTCCAGGTACATCATTTTTATTTTGCCATCTGCTTTTATTGCAGCGGAGGCAATGTTAAGGTTACGCAGGTCGGCAATTATTGCTTCAATACCCAATGCCGGAAGAATTTTTTCAACCAGCTCCTGTGCTCCGCCGTATAATGAGTAATGCGTTAAAATTTTATCTCCTGCCTTTAAAGTACCGATCATCAGTGTACTTAAGGCTGCCATGCCGCTGGAGTGTAAAATTGTTTTTAATGGAATGGGCATACCGGCTTCATCCGTAATTGCAAAACTTTCCAGTGCAGCGATCTTTTGCTCGGCTTCGGTGATGGTGGGATTTCCCCAACGGCTGTAGATATAACCTTTTTCTTCACCACTGAATCTCCTCATGCCCTGCTCGGCCTCGTCAAATACATAGGTGCTGCTGGCATAAATGGGCGTAAGATGAGAATAATTAGGGTCCTGTTCATGGCCGCCATGTATTGCTACAGAACTGAATCCGGAGAAAGGGAAATTTTTATCAGCCATGTTGATAATTATTAATGAAAGATGCGAATGGAATATTTAAATTCGATTGTAAATGTAAGAAAAAGCATGAAGCAACTCCTGCAGCAATGTGCCGCATATACCATTTGGGCCAATCAAAAAATATTTGACTGTATCATAAATCTATCCGACGACCAGATCAACCGTGAGATCGTCAGCAGCTTTAGTTCTATTCAAAAAACGGTTTTGCACATGCTGGATGCGGAATCGGCATGGTGGCAGCGCTTAAAGCTTGAAGAAAAAATGTATGTGCCGAGCGCAGATTTTTCAGATAGCTTTTTAGAACTTGTAAAAAAAGTAAACCAGCAGTCTTTGACCTGGAAGGAGTGGGTGGACAATGCTACGGAAGTACAGTTGCAACACGTTTTTGCTTACCAGAATACCAAGAAAGAGCAGTTTAAACAACCGGTATATGAAATGCTCCTGCACCTTTTCAATCATAACACGTATCATCGCGGACAATTGGTAACCATGCTCAGGCAATTGGGTGTTGATAAGATCCCGCCAACAGATTTTTCAGTTTTTTGCAGGAAGAAGTGAAGGATAGCTTCAAGCTACGAGCCACAAGGGGGCAAACTTTTAATTCAGGATGTTTTTTAATTGAAGGCAGCCTTAATTTTTATGCTTCTCACTTGCAGCTAAACCCTTGTAGCTAGTTATGGTCAATCATCGTCATCTTAACGCCATAAGAACCATCAGCAAAGGCGCCGGGATGGCCGGGCGTAGGGGGCTGGTACTCTATGTGTAAAAAATTGCGGTAAATAAGGCCAATGCTTTTTGCATATTTTTCTTCCCCGATATTTCTTTCACTATATGAATTGGGATCACCCGGGTTACCAATGATCTCATTCCGCTGGTCAACTTTTAATGTGCTGTCAATGGTAAGAGCGCCGAGGGTTATCTTCGCATCTAAACTGTCATAAGTATAATCCCAGTCATCCAGGTATTTTACATCTGAATTCAAAGAGTAAGTATCAATATAGCTATTGCCTTTCCAACTGAATCCTTCTCTTACGGGAGCTTTCAGTTTTAAAAAACGGTAGTTATTCTCAATGAACTCCACAGCAAATTCTGTTTGAACTGCCATGAAGGTATTATCCGGAACCCATGGATTGGCGGGTGTTTTACGGATATAACGTATGATGCGGTAAGCAGGCCTGCCAAGGTTATCGGTGATGAGGCCATCTACAACAAGCTTTACCTGGTAGCTGTTAACCACCATCTGCTGACCAAAATTAATGGCCACAGTAGAGTCAAGGTTGTAGGTAATATACTTGCCGATCAATAAAGGATAATATTCACTTACTGATGCAGCCTTAAGTTCTTCCGTACTTTTTTTACAGGCACTGAAGATCACTGCAGAAATGATGATCATTAAAAGAAATATCTTCCTCATAAATTATAATAAGTTACAAATATAGATGCAATTAAACTGTAAAAGGCTGCTCTGTTCTTTGAATGATTCCCCCGCCAATAACATCATCGCCTTCATAAAAAACCGCACTCTGGCCCGGGGCCACTCCTTTTACAGCTTCATAAAAACGCACATTAACGCCATTTTCGTATGTATAGAGGTTGCTGAGGGCACCTTTATCTTTATACCTGATCTTGGTAACGGCTTCCATCCCATCAGTTATGCCTTCATATTTGATCCAGTTCAGCTTTGTTACTTTCATTTCATACCTGTTGAGGTCATCTTCTTCTCCAAGCACTACGGTATTTGTTTCGGGGATGATCTCGGTCACAAATGCAGGTTTACCCAGGGCAATATCAAGGCCTTTTCGCTGCCCAATGGTATAAAAAGGATAGCCCCTGTGTTTTCCGAGGATGTCACCGGTTTTATTGATGAAATTCCCGCCATTCACTTTTTCTTCCAGCCCCTCAACCTTTCTTTTTAAAAAACCACGGTAGTCGTTATCGGGCACAAAACAGATCTCGTAGCTTTCATTTTTTTTCGCCAGCTCAGGATAACCAAAATCGTGCGCCATCTGGCGGATGTCTTTTTTATGATAGGTTCCCAGCGGCAATAAGGTACGGCTCAGCAGGTCCTGCTGTAATCCCCACAGGGCATAGCTTTGATCCTTTGTATCGTCAATGCCTTTACGGATGAAATACCTTCCGTTTGTATGTTGATGTACCTGGGCATAGTGGCCCGTAGCAATAAAATCACAGCCCAGCGCATCGGCCCTTTTCATCAGTGCACGCCATTTAATATGCGTATTGCACATCACACAGGGATTGGGGGTGCGGCCCGCCATATATTCTTCCACGAAGTTCTCGATCACAAAATCGCCAAATTCATCCCGTATGTCTAAAATAAAATGCGGGAACCCATGCTGTACAGCCGCCTGCCGGGCATCATTAAAACTATCCAGGTTGCAGCAGCCGGTCTCTTTTTTACCCGTAGTGCCTACACTTGTGGCATAGTCCCATGTTTTCATAGTAATACCCACTACCTCATAACCTTCTTTATGAAGCATTAAAGCCGCCACGGTACTGTCTATACCACCGCTCATCGCCATTAAAACCTTTCCTTTTTTTGTCATATGAATTCTCCGACCCGCAAAGATACGATAAGTTGATAGTTGATGGTTCATAGTTCATGGCAGAGTATGAGTTGGCTATGAACCATTAACTATGAACCATCAACCTTTTCCTAATTTGCATTAATTTGCAGCCATGCAGCAATACTTAAAGCTTTTAGAACATATCATTGAGAATGGTACAGATAAAGCCGATCGAACCGGCACGGGCACCAGGAGTGTTTTTGGCTACCAGATGAGGTTTAACCTGGCCGATGGTTTTCCACTTGTTACTACAAAAAAATGCCACCTTAAAAGTATCATTTACGAATTGCTTTGGTTCCTGCAGGGCGATACCAATATCAGTTACTTAAAAGAACACAATGTAAAAATATGGGATGAGTGGGCTGATGAGAATGGCGACCTTGGCCCCGTGTACGGCAAGCAATGGCGTAGCTGGACTGGTGCTGGCGGTGTGGAAGTTGACCAGGTGAAAGACGTCATAAGGCAAATAAAAAATAACCCGGACAGCCGGCGCATGATCATCAGCGCATGGAATGTGGCTGACTTGCCAAAGATGAAGCTGATGCCCTGTCATTGTTTATTCCAGTTCTATGTGGCAAACGGAAAGTTGAGTTGCCAGCTATATCAGCGTTCTGCCGATGTTTTTTTAGGAGTACCATTCAATATTGCATCTTATGCTTTATTAACCATGATGATCGCACAGGTTTGCGGCCTTGAGCCGGGAGAATTTGTTCATTCATTCGGTGATGTGCATTTATACAGCAATCATTTTGAACAGGCCAACCTGCAATTGACAAGAGATCCGTTTCCTTTGCCAGCAATGAAAATAAACCCGCAGGTGAAAGATATCTTTGATTTTAAGTTTGAGGATTTTGAATTGCTGAATTACCAGTCGCACCCAGCAATAAAAGCCCCGGTTGCTGTATAAAAATCCTTCGTTCTGCACATTATTTTGCGCTGTTCTTCGTTGTACATAAGAGAAATATGTCTTATGAAGAAAACCTTTACGCTTTTATCATTCCTTTTTTGCATTTTAACTGTCATTGCACAGCCCGATTCTACAATAAAACTGAAAGAACAGAAAGAAAATGTAATTAAAGAGTCTACCATCATCAAAGTAGAAAACCTGGGAGAAGTTATTAATACGGGTAACCCGGAAATGCGCCCCACCATTTCTGCTGATGGGAACCTCCTGTTCTTTATCCGCCAGAACGATCCTTCAAATATTCATTATGCCACCGTTCCTAATTCGCAGGATATTTGGTATTCAAAAAGAGACAGCCTGGGAAAATGGTCCAAAGCAAAACACTTAAGCGCAAAAGTAAATGCGTCGCAATACAATGCAGTTTACTGGATATCGCCTGACCTGAATACAATCTTATTGAAAGGCTCATTCATCGACGGGCAGTATTATGGTATGGGTGTGAGTATGATACGTAAAAGAAGGGACAATAGCTGGACAAATGCAGAGATGCTGAAGATCAGGAATTTTGGCAAGTTCAACATGACCCCGCAAATAGGTGCTTCCATGGGGCAGGATGGAAAAACTTTATTGTTTTACATGACGGATAAAAAAGGAAGTTTTGAAAATGACCTTTATGTTTCTTTTTTAGAAGGCAATGATATCTGGACCGCACCCAAAAGTTTAGGAAAAAAAATTAACCTGCCCGACTATAACGAAATGAGCCCTTTTATTGCTGCAGATGGCGTTACACTTTATTTCAGCAGCGACAGGCCGGGAGGCATTGGTGAGAACGATATCTGGATGAGCAAGCGCCTTGATAACAGCTGGACAAAATGGAGTGATCCTGTAAACCTGGGCAGGCCCATCAACACCGAAGGATCGGAAGCATTCTTCACGTTGGATGCAGGTGGTGAATATGCTTACCTCACTTCAAGCGATGGTGCTTTTGGTGCAAGCGATATTGTTCGGGTAAAATTATTGGAGAAGGAAATGCCTGATCCTGTTGTACTGGTAAGCGGTAATGTTTATAATGCAAAGACGAAAGAACCCTTGACCGCATCATTGATCTATGAAACCTTACCGGATGGTACAGAAGTTGGAAATGGTGTGTCCAGTCCCGTAGATGGATCTTTTAAAATGGTATTGCCTTACGATAAAAATTACAGTATCAGGGCATCAGCAGATAAGTTCTTTGCCATTTCGGAGAACCTGAACCTGGATTCACTGGTAAAAGCAGGCTATAAAGAAATTCATAAGGACCTGTACCTGGTGCCGATAGAAATTGGACAGGTGTTCAGGTTAAACAATGTATTCTTTGATTTTGATAAATATAGCCTGAGGCCGGAATCATATGTGGAACTGGACAGGGTGGTAGGCTTCTTAAATGAATATCCCAATATCGAAATTGAAATGAGCGCCCATACGGATGCAAGAGGCGCTGATGCCTACAATATGGTATTGAGCGATAACAGGGCTAAGTCTGTGAGAGAATATATCATATCAAAAGGAATTGCTGCAACAAGGATAATATCGCAGGGTTATGGCGAAACCAAACCTGTTGCAGATAACAGTAATCCTGATGGTTCTGATAATCCCGAAGGCCGCCAGTTGAACAGGCGTGTTGAGTTTAAGATTCTGAAGAACTAAACAAATTATAAAGGCGCGACTAATGCTAAAATTGAGAGTCAATAAAATGCTCAAATTTCAACGCTCAATGTTCAATTTTCAAGTAAACGGTATTTCGCTCATATTTTAGATCAGTGTCCTGTAGTAAACTGTTACAGTTAGCCTGTTGCGCCACTTGAAAATTGAACATTGAGAATTGAGCATTGAATATTTCTTCTTCGATTCAGACGAAATAACAAGTAGTAGGGAATTCCTTACTTTTACTTTCTTTATTCTTATGATCTCACTCGTCGTCGCTGCATCCACCAACAACTGCATTGGTAAGAACAACCAGTTACCCTGGCATTTGCCCAATGATCTTAAATTCTTTAAAAATACAACCTGGGGTATGCCCGTAGTGATGGGCCGTAAAACATTTGAATCGGTAAATAAGATACTGCCGGGAAGATTCAATATTGTTATAACGAGGCAAAAAGGATGGAATGCAGAAGGCGTGATCGTTGCTTCCGACCTGGAGGATGCATTCAAAAAAGCTGCAGAAACAAATTGCAAAGAAACATTCATTATTGGCGGCGGGGAAATATTCAGACTTGCCATTGAAGTCGCAGAAAGGATCTACATGACCCGTGTACATACAGAACTTGACGGGGACACTTTTTTCCCGGTCATTGATGAAAATAAATGGAACTTAATATCAAACCAGGATCTTAAGGCTGATGAAAAACATAAGTTTGATTATTCCTTTCAAACCTGGATAAGGAGGTGAGACTTATAAGCTTTTATATATCGGTTCCTTTTTTTGTTGGCATTTACCTGCTGATGTACCCCGTAGTAGTGACCCTTTTATTGACAGGGACATTATTTAAAAACAAGATAAGGTCAGGATCATACAACCTTTTGTTCGTCTTCAATACACTGGTCGCATGGTGCAGCTTATTTCTTTTTATTTTTTATGTTGCTGAACTTTTCATGGCATGGTATGGCCAAAATCCTTATGAATGGTATGCTTTCCGGGAAAATGGGAACAGCGGGCATTGGACATGGTTTTATATTATAAGCCTCTTATCTTTTTTAATGGGCCTGTTGTTTTTTATTCGTAAGCTCAGGATAAAACGCTGGTTCAGTTTGTTTTTTTTACTGTCGCTGAGTGGTAGTTTTTTTGAAAAGATAGTTATATTCATCACAAATCAGTACCGGGATTATTTACCTTCTGCCTGGACTGATCTTCCTGCGGAGATGTATTACCAGTACATGGTTAGTTTTGTCATCATCGTCCTATTGCTTGTTCTTATATATGTATGGGCAAAGAAAAAAGGCACACTTCCTTATCCTTCTGTATTTTTGAAGTGACCATGTTCAGTAAATTTCAACTCGCAAAAAAATATCTTCAGTATTTCTTTACCGCCTCCAGCGGAAAAGGTCATGGTATCCATTCCCCCTTTGTATTTGATCTTATAAAAAATGTACTCAGGAATAAAAAAGAGAATGACTGGTATCTCATCATTGAAACAGCACGGCAAAAACTACTGAAGCAAAAGGCAGAAATAGAAGTAAATGATCTTGGTGCAGGTTCCGGGCTGATAAAAACAAACAAAAGAGCAGTGGCTGATATTGCCAGGTCATCTTTAAAACCCAAAAAGTTTTCGCAGCTTTTATACAGGATGGTAAATTATTATCAGCCGAAAACGATATTGGAGCTCGGTACCTCATTGGGCATTACCACATCCTATCTCGCAGCCGCTGATCCAAATGCAAAGGTTTATACGATCGATGGCTCACCGGCCATTGCCAACATAGCACAAATAACTTTTGATCGCTTTGATCTTAAAAATATTGAACTCATAACAGGCGATTTTAATGATATCCTGCCCGGTCTGTTGTCAAGACTCCAAACAATTGACCTTGCTTTTATAGATGGCAATCACCGGAAAGGACCAACCCTGGATTATTTTCAACAACTGGTAAAACACTCAGCCGCTACTTCGATATTAGTATTCGATGACATACATTGGAGTGCTGAAATGGAAGAGGCCTGGGGCATTATACAGCAGCACCCATCCGTTACCCTCACCATTGACCTGTTCTTTATCGGCATAGTTTTTTTGAATCCCGATTTTAAAATAAAACAGCACTTTATTATCAGGTTTTAATGCAAAGGGTATGATAATAATGTAAAATCTTAAAAACTGAAGCCCGTCTTTGGGAGGCCGGGGCAATTTTTGCTACCTTCGCAGCAATTATTTTTTCTTATGACAATTGGCGTTTTAAAAGAATCACCTCAGGAAACCAGGGTCTCTTTACTTCCGGAACACGTAAAACTCCTAAAAAAATGGAACCTGGATGTATGCGTTGAGAACAATGCAGGGGCTGCTGCTTTTGCTGCAGATGATAAATATACAGAGGCAGGTGCAACGATAAAGTCGCGGAACGAGGTTTTACAAAACAGTGACCTTATCTTATCAATAAATATCCCGGATAGTTCTGAGATAGAAAATCTTAAGCCAAAGATCATACTGGGTGTTTACCAGCCATTGTTCAACCCGGCCTTAATGAAAAAACTGGCGGCAAGAGGCCTCACGGTTTTTAGTATGGATATGTTACCGCGTACTACAAGGGCGCAAAGCATGGATGTGTTGAGCAGCCAGGCAAATATTGCCGGTTATAAAGCCGTATTGTATGCAGCCAATTTATTTCCAAAATATTTCCCGATGTTCATGACATCGGCAGGAAGTATTCCTCCTGCAAAGCTTTTAATATTGGGCGCAGGCGTTGCAGGGTTACAGGCCATTGCTACCGGCAGAAGATTGGGTGCCATTGTGGAAGTATTTGATACAAGGCCCGCGGTAAAAGAAGAAGTGATGAGCCTGGGTGCAAAATTTATAGAAGTAGAAGGCGCAGCAGATGCAAGCAAGGCTGGTGGGTATGCAGTTGAGCAGAGCGAGGATTTTATGAAGCGCCAGAAAGCAAAGATCGCAGAGAGTGTTGCAAAAGCAGATATCATTATTACAACAGCACAGATACCCGGTAAAAAAGCACCCGTGCTGATCAGCACGGAAATGATGGAAGCGATGAAAAGCGGTTCTGTTATTATCGACCTTGCAGCGGCAACAGGTGGCAACACCGAATTAACGAAGAATGATGAGACCGTAAGCCATAATGGTGTAAGCATTGTTGGTAATTCAAATCTGCCTGCCAGCATGCCAAGCGATGCAAGTAAACTGTATGGGAAAAACATTTTGAACTTTTTACAATTAATGATCGATAAGGAGGGTAAGCTAAATTTGAATTTTGAAGATGACCTGGTGAAAGGGAGTTGTGTAGTGTATGATGGGGTGATCACAAATGAAAGGGTAAGCCAACTTGAAGGATAGGAGAGTCGGAACGCTTTAAGCGGTCTGGATCGTTTTTACTAAACATGGATTTTAAAATTTAAGAAATGAATAGTATACTAGAGTTTATATCAACCAATCAGGAGATCATCTATGTAGTGATCCTGATGATCTTTGTTGGTATTGAAGTGATCGGCCGGGTACCCAGCGTATTGCATACGCCTTTAATGAGCGGGGCCAATGCAATACATGGGGTTGTTGTTATAGGTGCCATAATTATTATGGGTAAGGCGGAAGCAGATAATTACCTGGCGCTGGTACTTGGATTTCTTGCGGTAGTGCTGGGTACTTTAAATGTGGTGGGTGGCTTTGTGGTTACCGACCGCATGCTGGAAATGTTTAAGAAGAAGAAGTAACACGAATTATTACGAATTACACGAATTAACTAATTAACGTTTTAACGAACCAGATGGGATCCAACATACTTACAATTTGCTACCTTATTGCTTCGGTAACTTTTATCATTGGGCTCAAAATGCTGTCCAACCCCGTATCAGCACGCAAAGGAAATTTACTGGCGGCTTTTGGAATGGGCATTGCGATCATCGGCACCATTTTTCTTTATGAAAACGAAGGACATAGGTTGCATAATTATGCATGGATCTTTGGTGGCTTATTGGTTGGGGGCATCATCGGAACGCTTGCAGCAAAAAAAGTAAAGATGACGGCCATGCCGGAAATGGTGAGCATGTTCAATGGAATGGGCGGCGCATGTGCGGCATTGATCTCGATTGTAGAGTTCAATCATCTTTCAAAAGAATTAGCGGATGGTACAAAAAATGTTGATGCGGCTCAGCCCATCGTGTTGATCATTGTGTTGGGCCTGATCATTGGCTCTGTATCCTTTGCGGGAAGTATGATCGCATGGGGAAAATTGAATGGCAAAGTAAAAGACCTGAGCTTTACCGGCCAGAATATTCTTAATCTTATGATTCTTGGACTTGCATTGGCAGCGGGTGCGTATTTGGTAATAGATCCCACGCAAAGTTTTCTATTGTATACAATTTTAATTTTGTCATTAGTATATGGTGTATTCTTTGTTATGCCCATCGGCGGTGCAGACATGCCCGTTGTTATTTCTTTACTCAATTCTTTCACCGGTGTGGCAGCAGCCTGCGGTGGATTTTTATACGACAATAAAGTAATGCTTACCGGTGGTATCCTGGTTGGTGCGGCCGGTACACTGCTTACCATTTTAATGTGTAAGGCCATGAACCGTTCTTTACAAAATGTATTGATCGGCTCTTTTGGCGGAAATAAAACCGCGGGCGCAACCGGCAGCAAGGACCAGGGACATTATAAAGAAGTAAGCTTAGCAGATGCAGCGATGCTGATGAGCTATGCCAATAAAGTGATGATCGTTCCGGGCTATGGCCTTGCGGTTGCGCAGGCACAGCACGTTTGTCATGAACTGGAAAAGATACTGGGTGAAAAAGGCGTGGAAGTAAAATACGCGATCCATCCCGTAGCAGGACGCATGCCCGGCCACATGAACGTTTTACTTGCAGAAGCCGATGTGAGCTATGAAAAATTACTGGAGATGGAAGACGCCAATGATGAGTTCAAGACCTGTGACGTGGTACTGATACTCGGCGCCAATGACGTGGTAAACCCTGCTGCAAAAAATGATCCTGCCTCTCCCATCTACGGCATGCCCATACTCGAAGTGGAGCTTGCAAAAAATGTTATTGTCAATAAGCGCAGCATGAAACCCGGTTATGCCGGTATAGAAAATGATCTTTTCTTCCAGCCCAAAACATCCATGCTCTTTGGTGATGCAAAAAAAGTATTGCAGGACCTATGTGCGGAAGTGAAATTGGTTTAGGATTTACGGTTTGTTGTTTTCAGTTACCAACTCTTATAATTCTATTAAACATCTTTGTGTCACACACAGCGCTTACTTTATTAACAAATATTTGAACATTAGGTTAGTATATTTATGTAACCTGTAAAGTATGTTTCGCATCAGAATTCTTATTGTTGTTCTTAGTTTTGTCTTTCTTGATGGTCATGCCCAAAATCTTTTTGCCAACCCGGGTTTTGAAGACATTAATATTTGTACAGAATATCATGCAAGCTGTGCTCCCGAAGCATGGTTCCATATTCCGGCTACTGTTTACCCGCTAAGGGGGAGTTCTGCACAAAGACCCGTACTGGGCCATAAGTTCATGGTGCTGCCTGTAGCAAGTGTGTTGCCCGGGTTCAATAATAAAAGACGCTTTGTTTACAGCATGCTTACCTGCCCGCTGGTGAAAGGTGAAAAATATAATCTCTCGTTTTATATCACCGCGGCAGGAAAACCTTTTGAAAGGCTGGATTTTTATTTTTCTGAGAAAGAGCCAACCCTGTACAACTTTAATGTGCTGAACAAGACACCCACTTTCATTATAACCGAGCAGCACATTGACGCCGTTTATAAAACGGTATGGCATCATGTTCAATATGAATTTACTGCAGGGATAAACGCACAATTCTGTGTCATAGGAAATTTTTCAGCACTGCGGCGTGTTTATGAAATGAAAGATGCTATGAATGCGAGCGGTGATATTTTTTACTTTATAGATGAGATAACCTTAAAACCTCTTTCCGATAACAACCTATGCCCCGGTTATAATGATAATATTCAAAAAATATATGCGCAGGATTACCGGCACACAGACAATATCACTATTGTGAAGGATACACCGGTTATTGTAAAAAAGCCCCGGTTTATAAAAGATACAGTAACCATACCTTCGGTCTTATTTGACGTGAACAGCACTTTGCTAAAACCCGCTATTGTTAAGATCCTGGATAGTGTGGTGGATAAACTCAGTACACTAAGGGTTGCCAAAATTGAAATTAACGGGCATACTGATAATACCGGTACTATTGTTAAAAATGAGGCTCTATCATTATCAAGGGCAGAAAGCGTAAGGAAATATTTAGCCGAAAAATTACCGAAGTTTTCCGAACAGCTGTTTGTTGCGGGAAAAGGACAGGATTTTCCTGTAGCGGATAATAAAACGGAGACCGGCCGAAGTAAGAACCGGCGGGTCGAAATAATTTTAACCTTCGTCAAAATAGAAAACTAACCTCCCTTGATTCTTATTATACAAGCCTTTTTCGCAGCTCCGAAGGCGGAAAAGTAAGTGAGCAAAAAATCCGGCAGCCATCCCTTCCGCCCCCAAAGATTATATTTTACTATCTTGTAAATAAAATGAGTTATGAATATAGCCATAAAAAAGTATCTGTGTTTATTAATAACAATAGCTGCATTATTTGGTGCCTGTAAGCAAAAGCCCCAGGTGCTCACAAATGAAGAATCTATAGCTTTTGCCAAAGAAATTCAAAGTTCCATGAAGAAAGGAGAAGGTGAATTCCTGGACAATTCTTTTGAAAAAGATGTGTTTATTGAAAAAATGAAATTGCCCAAAACCCGGGATGGTAAAGAATTCGGAAAAGGTATAGTGCAAAAATTAAACCTGGGAAAACAAATAAGCAACTCATTGACCGACCAGGATAGTTTTGAATTCATAAAACACTATGTAAAGGACGGAACACATCACGTGATCTTCAGGCTGCATGGCGTTAAGGAAGGCACACTTAATTATCACGATTATGAATTGATAAAGACAGCCAATAAGGCCAGGATAGCGGATGTGTATATTTATTTAAGTGGTGAAATGCTCACAGAGACCATGCGAAATCTCTTTAACAGTGTTTTTGAAAAAAGCAATGACGCAGCACAGCAAAATCTTACAGGGGCAGAAGATATGAAGGAAATAAAGCAACTGATGAACCGGGGAAAAAATGCTGAAGCCAAAAAAATGTATGATGCCTTGCCTGCCTACCTGAAAAAATCAAAAGCCGTGCTGCTATTTGATGTGCTTATCTGTTCCAGTCTTTCTAACGAGGAATATGCAGAATCAATAAGGAACTTCCGGGAAAAATTCCCGAATGAGCCCAATATGAGCCTGATGATGATAGATGGCTATTTTTTGCAAAAGGAATATCCAAAAATGCTTGAAGCCATAAATGCACTTGATGCACAAATAAACAAAGACCCGCTTTTGGATTATTACCGCTATTTATCATACAGCCTGATGGAAGATGATAAAAACGCAAGGACATACCTGGCGAGGCTCGTAAAAAATATGCCCGATTTTCAAAAGGGTTACCAGGAATTAATTGCAATTGACCTGGAAGCTAAGAATATTGCTGAGGCAGATTCTTTAATTAATATCTACCGTAAAAAACCAAAATTCAACCAGGAAGAATTGAATACGATCATCAGTTATTACGAGTAAGCAGATATCTATCGTTACTTTGCATCGCCCTGTTTTTCGATAATGAACTGCATGATAGTTTCCAGTTCCACGCCTGCCCGCTGCATAGCATCCATGATCTCCTCCCGGTTCACATTGGCTGCAAAGGCTTTTTCTTTAAAGCGTTTTTTAATGCCCTTCAGTTCCATGCCGGCATAGCCTTCGGGCCTCATCAGGCTATATGCGTGCGTTAAACCACTCAACTCATCAAAGGCATAAAGCATTTTATCCATTTTTGTTTCAGGTTGTACGCCAAAATGATTGGGTCCATGACTGGCAATGGCCCTGATAATTTCAGGGTCAATATTCCTGGTCTCCAGTTCCTCAATAATTCTTTTGCAATGTTCTTCCGGCCATTGATCCCAATCGGCATCATGCAGCAAACCCGCCATTTCCCAACGCCATTGGTCCGGCTCATTCAATCCCTCTTTTTCTGCGGCCCAGCATTTCATTAAATATGCTACCTGCTTCATGTGCAGCCGAAGCCTTTCATTTTTTACCCATTCGGTTAACAATTGACCGGCTTCTTCCCGGGTTAATACATTACCGGCATTTGCAGGATCGCCGAAATCAGAGCGGTTCAATAATAATGACATGATCAACGTTTGATAAGTGTGTGGCGAAAATAAAAATTATCAGCTAACTTCAATCGTAATAATAAATAATAATAGTTGAACAATCTTCCAGCGGAATTGATCCGTTCATTGCGTAATTTAGAAAGCTTTGATGAAGAAGCTTTTAAAAAAGTGCACCAACCCGGTGGCCAGGTAACTTCTATACGGGTCAACCCTGCTAAAATACAAAATTCTCAATTTTCAATTTTAAATTCTCAACTTGAGGGTGTTCCGTGGAGTTCAAACGGGTATTATCTTCCTGAGCGACCTTCCTTTACTTTAGACCCAAGTTTCCACGCAGGCGCTTATTATGTGCAGGAAGCAAGCTCTATGTTTTTGGAGGAAGCATTGAAACAGGCGATTGATCTTTCAAAATCCATTAAGATTTTAGACCTCTGCGCAGCGCCGGGCGGAAAATCTACGTTGATCCAATCCATCATTTCAAAAAACAGTTTACTGGTAAGTAATGAGGTAATAAAAACGAGGGTAAATATCTTATCAGAAAATATTATCAAATGGGGCGCAGCTAATGTGATCGTTACGAACAATGACCCCTCGGACTTTCAGCGGCTGGAAAATTATTTTGACGTAATAGTAGTGGATGCGCCATGCAGCGGCAGTGGTTTATTCCGTAAGGACCCAAATGCTATTGAAGAATGGAGTGAAAATAATGTACAGCTTTGTGCACAGCGCCAGCAAAGGATACTGGCAGATGTATTCCCATCTTTAAAAGCAGGTGGCGCCTTAATTTATTCCACCTGCTCTTATTCACAACCGGAAGATGAGGAGATCGCTGATTGGCTGACCGGTAAGTGGGGAGTGGGCAGTTTGCAGTTAACAGTTGATAAAGCATGGGCTATTGTTGAAACGAGATCAGGAAAACAAGGTGCGTATGGCTATCGTTTTTATCCCGACAAAGTAAAAGGCGAAGGTTTTTTTATTGCTGTGTTTAAAAAGCCAGGCGATGCAGCATTGACTAATGAAGTGAAAAGGCAAAGGTCAAAAACAAAAAGCAATGCAGATAAGGTCAGTGCAAAGGAGATCGAAATACTTAAGCCCTGGCTGATCAATGCGGATGACTTTTTCTTTATCAAACAAAACGAAGAAGTGATCGCCATGCCGGCACACCTGGAAAATGAACTGGGAATTATTCAATCGGCGCTATACATAAAAAAAGCAGGTGTAAAGCTGGGATCTGTTATACGCGATGAATTGATACCCGCTCATGAACTGGCAATGAGCAATATCATTAACCCCTCACTGCCCCGTCATGAAGCAGATAAAGAAACAGCTTTGCAATACCTGAGAAAGGAAGAAATAAAAATTGATACCGGCCATAAGGGATGGGTTTTATTAACGCACCAGCAAATGCCAATTGGCTGGATTAAAGTTATTTCCAATCGTATTAATAATTATTATCCTAAGGAGTGGCGCATTCTTAACAAGTAAATGGACCAATAAACCAACTAATTTTTGCATATTTGCAATCATAATCCTTTTGAAAATGAAAAAAATATTAAGTCTTTTGTTCCTCCTGCCATTGTTCGCAATTGCACAGAACAAAACCCATACGGTTGGGCCTAAGGAAAGTCTTAGCAGCATTGGCCGCCTCTATGAAGTGAACGGAAGGGTACTTGCCCAATATAATAACATAGATTATGAAAAAGGCTTAACGATCGGCCAGGTTTTAAAGATCCCGCCAAAGGGCACAACTCTCCCTACAGAAGTCAAACCTATAGTAATAGAACCCGTTAAGACAGAGCCAATAAAAACAGAGCCAGTAAAAAAAGTTGTAACGCAAACCGAAACAGCGGGCTCACCGATCTATCATAAAGTTGGGAAAAAAGAAACGCTGTATCATATCAGCACATTGTATGGTAAAGTGCCGATAGATGACCTGAAAAAATGGAATAATCTTACCGGTGACGGGGTAAATGAAGGTGTGAACCTGATCGTTGGTTATACAAAGCCTGGAAACGAAACAAAAACCCCGGTAAAAGAAAATACAGATAAAGCAAAAAAAACCGACCCGGGTCCACCTGTTATTAATCGGGAAACATTTCCACCAGTAAAAGCACCTGTTGAAAAGGCAAAGGAAAAGGCTGTCACTGATCCAAAAATGACTGCCAAAGATTTTAACGGTGGTGCATTTAAAAATTTATTTACATCACAGAACAGCAATGGAGCAGTAGTTAATGAAGAAGGCACGGCTGCTGCATTCAAAAGCACAAGTGGCTGGAATGACGGAAAATATTATTGCTTACACAATACCGCCCTGCCCGGCACCATCATTAAGATCACCAACAAGGCCAATGGGAAGTCCGTTTATGCAAAAGTGCTGGATGTGATACCGGATATAAAACAAAATGCAGGACTGGTGATCCGTCTCAGCAATGCCGCTTCGGGTGAGCTTGGTGCTGCTGAAAATAATTTCAATTGTTCTCTTAATTATTCAAAATAAGAAATATGAAGCGCTTTTTTCTATTATTATTTACAGCGGTAATTACTGCGGTTTCCTTTGCACAAAAGGAGGTGAAGACGGCTGAGCCAAAATCAGTAAATACAAAGGGGAATGTATCAAATACTAAAGCTACAGGAGAAACCCCCGGGATCATTACTCCTAAAATTGCTGCCTTAAGCGGCAAGCCTGCTGGTGCAGATCCCAAACCCGGTGCAGATAATTTTACCATCATAAAAAGGGTTGCCGCAACTCCTGTAAAGAACCAGGCAGCCACCGGTACCTGCTGGAGTTTTTCCACCACTTCACTGGTAGAAAGCCAGGCCATGAAAAATAATTCGGGGGAAATTGACCTGAGTGAAATGTTCACGGTCAGGAATATTTACATTGAAAAAGCAAAGAATTACATTTTAAGGCAGGGGCATACACAATTTAGCGAAGGAGGATTGGGACACGACCAGGTACGTGCCATAGCATTGTACGGTGCTGTACCTGAAACTGTTTACAACGGGTTAAAAGCCGGGAAGACATCTCATGATCATCAAAAATTATTTACCGACCTCAAAACATACCTTGATAGTTTAATACTGCAAAAGCCGCTGCCCGGGAACTGGCTGAATGGCTACATAGCTATTTTAGATTCTTCTATGGGTGTTCCGCCGCTGCAGTTTGGTTCTATGGGTGAGGTATATAGTCCCCAGTCATTCGCAAAGAACGTACTTAAGTTCAATGCAAATGATTATGTGAACATTACATCATTCACCCATCATCCATACTATGAGCCTTTCGTTCTGGAAGTGCCTGATAATTTCAGCAATGGCGCCTACTATAACCTGCCATTAAATGAAATGATACAACTCAGCAAAGATGCATTGATGAATGGTTACTCCCTGATGTGGGATGCTGATGTAAGTAATATAGGCTTTTCACAGGAAAATGGTGTGGCCGTTACTGCTTATGAAATGGGTAAAGGAGGAATCAAAAACGAAGTGCCATCCGGCGATGCTGAAGAAGTAAAATTGGATGCAAAACTGAGGCAGACGTTATTCGAGAACCTTACAACGCAGGACGACCACCTGATGCATATCACCGGGCTCGGAAAATCATCAGCCGGTAAACCTTATTTCCTGGTGAAGAATTCTTGGGGCGAGGTAGGCCCGTATAAAGGATACATAAATGTTTCTGAAGCTTATTTTGCGATCAATACCATCAGCCTGGTAGTGCCAAAAGCAGCGCTGAGTAAAGTGATACTGGAAAAGCTAAAAATAAAATAAAAACTTTGTTTAGGAAACCAGCGATGCTGTCATTTCGATTCCCGTTACCGGGTTCGGATTGACAGCATTTGTTTATCAAACTGTATAGCTGGTAGCGGCATAAAACTTTTTTGCATAACCAGCTATCTTCTCTGCCTTATCTGTTCCGTTAATTATTCTTCTTGCATTGAGCCAGTCTTCCTTAACGGGATTAAAATAATCCATTAGCTTTTTCCCGGTGAACCATCCTTCCGCCATACCTAAGAACATAATTTTAGTAGCGTTAACAAGTTCCATTACTTTACCGGGATCCCGGATAAAATCAAGTTTTAATTTTTTACCCGCCGTTTCATAATTCTCATACCAGGTGAGTTGCACGAACCCTCTTCCATAAAAAATGTTATTGGTATTGTTGTAAGTTGTTCCATCCATTTTTATTTTCTTACCGTATCGCCTGGCTTTGCCTTTTCCGAATTCTTCTATGGGTTGCATAGTGGCCGCTGTTTCGTGAAATGTTGTGGCAAGCATATAGGCCAGCCAGCGGTCATCTTTTTTGCTGTTATTTTCTTCCCATTCATTTAATACAGTATCCATACCTTCAAACTGCTTTTTACTGATCTTGCCGCCAAATAAGGAATGCCTTAACTGGTCAAAGAAAAATTTTCTGTTGATCATGATGATTTTTTTAGGGGTAAAAAATGTTTTAACCGGTTGTTCTTTGTGATATTTTATGATCCACAAACATTCTTATTCCTTTGGCTACATTGGTAAGCCTCATTGGCCAGCAGCTAAAAAATTAACTTTGGGGTCAGCGGTAAAAAATTTATTCATCCTGCTGTACAATTCCAGGTCCTTATCAGTCTTAGAATAAGAGAAGAATATTTTTTTGGGACCAGGCATTAGCTTAGAGATAATTAAAAATAATGTCAATTTTTAAGAAATCAAATACCCTAAAAGTGGTATCCCCTTAAAAACTCCTCAACGTTCATTTTTTTCTTTCCTTCAAGCTGTAATTCCTTTACAAGAATATACCCGTCAGCACAGGCAAATTTTAAAAAGGTCTTTTTATCCGATCCGAAAGCGCCGGGCTTGGTTTCTGCAGGTACGATCTGCTTTTCACTTTTGTAGATCTTGAGCATCTTGCCATTGAAAATAGTAAATGCCCCGGGGAAAGGAGAAAGGCCACGTATGAGGTTATGAACTTCAGCAGTTGTTTTGGAAAGATCGATCCTGCAGGTTTCGGTGAATATTTTGGGGGCGTGTTTTAGTTGTGTGTTTGTTGTTTGTTGTTTGTTGTTTTGTGGAGTTTCCGTTAAACTGCCTTCTGCTAATCCTTCAACAGTTTTAAGCAACAATTCAGCGCCGATATCTTTCATCCTGTCATGTACTTCACCCGCCGTTTCATTTTCACCAATGGGAAAACTCTCCTGCAATAAAATATCACCGGTATCAATTTCGTGTTTTAGTTTGAAGGTGGTTACGCCCGTTTCTTTTTCACCGTTGATGACGGCCCAGTTAATGGGCGCTGCGCCCCGGTACTGCGGTAACAAAGAACCATGAAGATTTACAGAACCCATGGGCGGCATATTCCAGACCAGTTCGGGTAGCATACGAAAAGCAACCACAACCTGCAGGTCGGCTTTCAGTGATCTTAATTCATCTAAAAATTCCGGGTTCTTTAATTTTTCGGGTTGTAAAATATGCAACCCTTTTTCGAGTGCATATTTTTTTACAGCGCTCTGTTGTAATTGCAAGCCCCTGCCCGCGGTTTTATCAGGCGCTGTGATAACACCCACGATATCACAACCTGCATCCACCAGTTTTTTTAGTGATGCAGTTGCAAACTCCGGCGTGCCCATGAATACGATGCGTAATCCCCTCCGCATACTTAAGTGGAAGGTAGAGGATGAGTCCAGGTTCAATATCGGCTTTTCCTTTCTGATCATTGCGGCACTATTTTTTTAAGGAGAACTGTTTAAGGCTCAAAATCTCCGTAGAGCAAATATTTTTTTCTTGTTGCTTTAAAATCAGAAAGCGCAGGCTCCCAGCTTTTTCTTATCTCTTCTTCTGTCTTACCGTCTTTTACCTGCTGCATCAATATATCATTACCCGCAAGTTTATTAAAGAAATTATTTTTTAAGAAGAAGCTGTCCTTGCCGGGGAATAATTTATAGGCTTCCAGCAGGTATTTTAATTGTATCCTTCCGTCAAGTTTCGACAATATGGCTTCATTGCTGCCGTGCAGGTTCCAGCCATAGCATGTTTGATAAAAGCATTTGCTGTTCTTTGCACCTGCATTTGGCTTTGGCGTAAAGGAATATAATGTCTTTGGCAAACCGGGGTGACCGAATATTTGAAATGGCTTATCCGTTCCCCTTCCTTCGCTTAATACCGTGCCTTCAAAAAAACAGGTAGAAGGGTAGAGATAAATACTTTGCATCTCTTTTAAATTCGGCGAAGGCATCACGGGTAAAATGTACCTGCTGGTATGATCATAATTCTTACACTTGATCACCGTTACATGAAAGGGTGTATCTCTCGTTGGTTCTGTAGTTATATTATATGCATTGATCGCATTGGCCTGGGCTGATAACATATTTTCTCCCGCCAGCATCAGTGCATATTCACCGATTGTCATTCCGTAAACAACAGGAATGGGCTGCATACCGATAAAATTTTTGAATTTCATATCCAGCACCGGGCCATCAACATAAAATCCATTTGGATTTGGCCGGTCAAGTATCATCAGGGGCTTATGATTCTCTAACGCAGCTTCAAGATAATATTGTAAAGAGGAAATGAATGTATAGAACCTAACGCCCACATCCTGTATATCAAATACCAGCACATCCACTCCTTTCAGGTCTTCTGCTGTTGGTTTTTTATGATCGCCGTAAAGGCTCACCACCGGCAATCCTGTTTTTTTGTCCCGGGCATCACCCACGTGCTCACCGGCATCTGCATCTCCCCGGAAGCCGTGTTCCGGCCCGAAGATCTTAACTACATTGATACCTCTTTTTACCAGCGTATCTATAAGGTGCGTATTATTTACCAAACTCGTCTGGTTGGCAAAAACCGCTACAGCCTTGTCTTTCAGAAGGGGCAGGTACACTTCCATGCGGTCTGCGCCGGTAATGGCCCGGGCATTGTTTATTGGCTTAATTGTTGTTTGAGCAATTACTGTGCAGCAATTAAAGATAATAATGATCAAAAAGGCCGGTATTTTTTTCATGCTTCAAATGTCACAAAAACTTTTCATTTGAAATTAATTATGTGGTAATTTGCAGCCGTTTTAACGAAACCTGTCTTTTATTCTTCACTTTTATAGCTGACTGAACGGGAAGGTGCGTGTGCCCTGCGTAGGCGGGCGAAACAAAAAAAATGCGGATGAAGAAATCATCAGCTAACAAAAAACCTAAAAAAATTTTTTATGAAACAGGTGAAAGAAGGTGATGTAGTAAAAGTACATTACACGGGTAAATTAATTAACGGCGAACAATTTGATTCTTCCGTAGGAAGGGAGCCGCTGGAGTTTACAGTAGGGGCCGGGCAAATGATCAAAGGCTTTGATGATGCCATGCCGGGTATGAACCTTGGTGAAAAGAAAACCATCAACATTGCACCCGAAGATGCCTATGGCCCAAGGAGCGAAGATGCGATCATTGAATTTCCCAAAGCAAATGTGCCCCCGGAGATGGAACTGGAACCAGGTATGCCACTTACATTAAGTAACCAGCAGGGACAACCCTTTCCTGTTATCGTGGTAGAAGTAAAAGATGAAGTGATCGTACTCGACGCCAATCATTTTTTAGCCGGCCAGGAATTGGTTTTCGATATTGAGCTGGTGGAGATACTTTAAGTATATAAAGTAACTAGATAGAAAAGTTGATAAGGTTATAATGTTCTATACCTTATCAACTTTTTATACTTTATTTACTTTTTACTTCTTACTGTACCACCATCCCAGCCAGATCCCCGCCAGGCCCCATCCCGCAAGGTCATCAATAAGCTCTCCTTTTAATACATCCCAGGGCGTATGCATCCAGTTGTGGCCCATGTACCACACAAATAAAAAGCACACCACGCCAAAGGTTAGGGTTGTAAGGAATACCTCGAAAAAACTTCTGTCTGCCATTCTTGAGATAACACGGCAACAAAGCCATACACAAACAAAACATACCAGGAACCCTATGATGATGGGTATTACCATATCAAGCTTGTGCGCTTTATGATAGCTGACAATAGCCCAGGGTTTGCCTTCCATTTTCTTCATGTATTCCTCCATTTCTGTATGGCTTGCACCATCCGGCAAACGGGGGATCATATACTGGCCTTCTTCAGTAAGGTTGCTGCTGAGGGTACTCATTATTGCCTCCTGGGCAGGCGTGTATTTCAGGGCTTTTTCGTGGATGCCCATTACCGTCCATGACAGCGACTGCCAGCCAAAAAGTAATATGGCTCCAACCAGGGAACCAATGATGATCTTTTTCATGTTTGATTGTTTTAGGTTGCGAAAAATAAAGACTTTGTCAGTAAAATGCAAGTGCTAAGCGAAGAAAAGAGAAAAAGAGGGGTAGCTAAGAGGATAAAAGAGAAAAAGAGCTGGGTTGTAGAATACTGTTCTCCTTTCCTCCTTTTCTCTTTTCTGCTCTTTGCCTATAGTTCTCTTTTTCCTCTTTTCTGTTTTGCCCTCTTGGCTTAGATTTGTAAGAAAGGAAACTATGATACAGGTAAGCCCCGATAGCATTGCAGAGCGGTTCATGCGATACGTGCAGGTAGATACACAGAGTGACCCAACCGGTACGGCACACCCAACATCAGAAAAGCAAAAGGACCTGAGTAAAATGTTATGGAAGGAATTGCAGGGCATGGGTATTACCAATGCCACAACAGATGAATACGGTTATGTATATGCAACCTTACCCTCCAACAGCGATAAAAAGGACATACCGGCCATTTGTTTTTGTGCTCACGTGGATACGGCGCCGGATTGCAGTGGCACCAATGTTAAGCCCATTCTTCACCGTTATTATGATGGTAAGGACATTGTTCTGCCTGATGATACAACACAGGTTTTAAAAATGAGCGATTCGCCTTATTTAAAAAACCATTTGAACAGCGGTGTAATTACTACCAGCGGAACAACCCTGCTGGGTGCAGATGATAAAAGCGGTGTGGCTGCCATCATGGAAGCAGCTTTATTTTTTATACAGAATCCCACTGTTAAGCACGGCGACATAAAGATTTTATTTACACCCGATGAGGAAGTAGGACAGGGCACGGCAAAGGTGGATATGAAAAAACTGGGCGCACAATTCGGTTATACCATGGATGGCGGCGAAGCAGGTAGCCTGGAAGATGAGACCTTTAGCGCCGATGGCGCTGCCATAACGGTCAATGGTGTCATCACGCATCCCGGTTATGCAAAGGACAAACTGGTGAATGCGTTAAAGGTTACCGGCGCCATACTGGATGCTTTACCAAAAAAAGAATGGAGCCCCGAAACAACAGAAAAGCGTGAAGGTTTTGTGCATCCAACGGCAGTGAATGGCATTGCCGAAAAAGCAACCATACAATTCATCGTGAGGGATTTTACAACTGATGGACTGCAGCGCCATCATGAACGGCTTAAAAAAATCGCCGAAGATACCGTTGCAAAATTTCCGGGAGCAACAATGGAGTATAAGGCTATTGAGCAATACCGCAACATGAAAGAAGTGCTGGATAAGCACCCGCAGGTGGCGGCTTATGCTGAAGAGGCCATACAAAGGGCCGGCTTAACCGTAAAAAAAGAAAGCATACGCGGCGGCACCGATGGCAGCCGCTTTAGTTATATCGGCATGCCCTGTCCCAATATCTTTACCGGTATGCAAAACATACACAGCAAACTGGAGTGGATCGGAACAAAAGATATGGCTAAGGCTGCTGAAACCATTGTGCATTTGGGGATGATCTGGGAGGAGAGGAGTTAGCAGTCTGAGAGAAGGCGAGAAATGATAGTTGTTGGTCAGGCGACCAACAACGGCGAGGAGAGGAGTTAAGAATTTAACCTGTCTATATTTTTGGTGATAGCTGATCTGTCCGCATTAGATCTTGCAAGTTCTAATGCTGATTTAAAATGTTCCAGCGCTTTTATATTGTTAATGCCCGAATAAAGATTACCTAATAACGAATGATATAAATGATCATCACTAAGCCCTAATTTTTCCGCTTCAATAATGGCTGACTCTTTACCATTTGCTTTGGCAAGCGCATAGGTTCTGTTCAATGCAGCGATAGGTGAGTATTCGATCTGCAATAACTTGTTGTAAAGCTGCAGGATGTTCTCCCATTTTTCCTTTGTGTCTTTTTTATTGGTATGCCAGTAGGCAATGGCAGCTTCCAAATGATATTTTGAAAGCTTGTTACCGGTTGATGCCTGGTTAAGATAATGCTCTCCCTTTTCTATCAGTTCCTTATTCCACAGGCTTTCATCCTGCTCTTCGTATAAAATGATATCGCCATTTTGATTTGTCCTTGCTTCAAAGCGGGAAGAATGAAAACACATCAGCGCAAGTAAGGCATTTGCCGGGGCTGTATTGGTTTGTTCATTTTGTATAAGCATTAAATTCAGCCGCATGGCTTCTATACAAAGGTCTTTGCGCAATATTGTGTTTTGCGAAGTGGAATAGTAACCTTCGCTAAATAACAGATACAAAGTGGTTAGAACAGTTTCCAGCCTGCTGTTTATTTTAGCCTGAACAGGTAATTCGATCTCTACTTTTTCTGTCCTGAGTTTTTCTTTTGCCCTTGCCAGCCTTTTATAAATGGTTTCTTTATTGGTTAAAAAGGCGTCTGCTATCTCTTCTGCACCAAAGCCGCAAAGGATATTTAGTGATAAGCCGATCTGCGCTTCAGTAGGTATACAGGGATGACAAATGGCAAACATCATCTGCAGCTGGCTGTCGTTTATGTTTTTACTCGACAGGTCGATCTCAGGTTCCAATGCTAATGTTGATTCAGATTTCATGGCAGGAACTATCTTGCCTGTAAATAATTTCTCTCTCCTTAAAAAATCGATGGCTTTGTTTTTTGAAACGGTGTATAGCCATGCAGTTGGATTTTTAGGCAATCCTTTCAACCCCCAGGTTTCAGCGGCCAAAAGAAAAGTATCGCTTACAATGTCTTCCGCTGTTTCTATGTATTCAATGCCAAACAGCTTACTTAATACAGCAACGATCTTACTGTATTCAGTCCTGAATAAATGCGGTATGAGTTCCTGTTCTTTCATAAATAAAAAAGCTCCTGTAATGTACAGAAGCATTTTCTTTTTTTGATGATATTAGTCCATAGGCACAACAGTGCGTACTTCTACATTACCACCGCTATTTAAGATAGGACAGCCTTTAGAGAGCTCCGCTGCTTCATCAAGCGACCCGGCCCTGATGATGATATAGCCGCCGATGGCTTCCTTTATTTCCACGTAAGGCCCGTTGGTAATTACATTATTTGCTTTTACAACCCTGCCCTCGGGTGTAAGCCTGTTGCCGGAACTCACAAGTTTGTTTTGTGCGGCGATACCGCCCATCCAGTCCTGCCACAGCTTCATCCTGGCCTGCATTTGCTCCGGGGATACCTGGGCCTGTTGCCCGGCAGCATCTATCCTGAATACTAAAAGAAATTCTTTCATAACGGTGTGTTTTTTTAAATTATTTATTGGAATGTAATGCTACGGTATTTCCTTCGGGATCTGTAAATACCGCCATGAAACCTATTTCATCGCTGATCTTTGTTTTGGGCATCTGTACCTTGCCTCCTGCCTTTTCAATTTTAGAAAGTGCATTGGAAAGATCAGGATTTCCGTTGAGATAGATCTTTGACCCGTCTGCGGTTGGCTTATGCATTGGCCCCTGCACCAGGCCGCCGGAAACTTTCCCGTTCATATCTTCGGCGGGGAAGAAGGCCATCTTCATTCCCATCATTTCCTGCTCGTGCATTTCAATGCCGAACACGTTCTCATAAAATTTTTTTGCACGGCTGATATCTGTTGCGGGAATCTCGAACCAGTTGAGTGCATTTTCTTTAGCTGTCATTTTTTTAGTTTTTAGTTGCCTGCTGCTCACAGCGTATTGCGGAGCGGCAAACAGGTGTATAAAATAAATTACACCCTAATGACGAATGGTTGTTGAGGGATTGGACAGGATCATCAAAATATATTTTAAGATGCCTGCCTTCCGGGCAGGATAAATGTAACCGATTTTTCGATATAATGCTGTTATTCCCCGGTTGAAGCGGCTGCTGCTGCCGACAATTGGCGCAGTTGTTGGATATATGGCTAAGAACTCTTTTTTAACCAAAAAAAATTAAGATGAAACATTTAATTAAGATGGGTTTTGTTAAGAATACGTTCCTGCTGTTCTTATTGACCTTTTCACAGGCAATAGCATGGGCACAGGATAGTACCGTAACAGCAACTTCAAGCTCTACAACAACAACCACTACTACCTGGTACACCGAACCCTGGGTGTGGATAGTGGGAGGGGCTGTATTGATATTGCTGATAGTGGCTTTAACAAGAGGAAGCAGCACTACCGGGCGCACCGATAAAGTAACAGTTACTAAAACAAGAACTACTGATACAATTTAGTACTGGTTGCGGTATAAAAAAAGCCCGTATAGCGGGCTTTTTTTATAAAGATATATTGATCAGGCCTTTGAACTGTTGTTATTACGCAGCAGTGCTACCAGTAATAAAATAAAAACTGCTCCTCCTGCAATCCACACCCATGGCTGCATAAAGAAGTTGCTGTCACTTTTCGGTTCTGTATTGATGTTTATATCTACTTTCTTATCCTGTGCAAAGCTGTACACGGAAAATAACAGCAATGCAATTAAAAAAGCCGCCTTATTCCATAACTTTTTTGCCGGTGCTAAAATGGATTGTTTCATGATCTTCAATTTTTGGTTTATGTTGATGTATTTATAGTTCTTAATACAATACAGTGCCAACATGTTTTAATAACCATTTTTCCGGGGTCCGGGCTTTCCCGTAGATAAATTTCCACAGTATGAGCAAGAAACGGCGGGCATACTGCACCGCCAAAGCAAATATTTTTTTATCTCGCTACTTGTTTTAATTTACTGCTGTAAACATTCGCTCCATGAACCGTATTGACAGGGTTACTGCAATTCTTATACAGCTACAATCCAGGAGGGTGGTAAGGGCGCAGGATATTGCTGAACGCTTTTCCATCAGCCTGCGCACGGTTTACCGGGATATTAAAACGCTGGAAGAAGCAGGTATTCCGCTGGCAGGTGAAGCCGGCGTTGGCTACAGTATAATGGAAGGCTATCGCCTGCCACCCGTTATGTTCACAAAGGAAGAGGCCATTGCATTTTTAACGGCAGAAAAAATGGTGGAGAAGTTAACTGACCCTTCTTCTGTTGAACAATATCGCTCGGCCATGTTTAAAATAAGATCGGTGCTGCACTATGCAGAACAGGATCTGTTGGAAGACATGTCGGGATATATCGAAGTAATAGAAAATCCTTACCTGCCTGCAAGTGAGAACAAGCCCATTCATCTTCAAACCATTCTTAAAAGCATCGCCGCAAAAGAGATACTGGATATCGGTTATTTTGCCAACCATACGCAGCAATACAGCAACAGGGATGTGGAACCGGTGGGTATATTTTACCTGGGAAATTACTGGTACCTCATTGCCTGGTGCCAGCTTCGCAAAGATTACCGCAATTTCCGCACAGACCGGATTAGTTATATTACCCCCACTGCACGTCATTTTGAAAAGCAGCACCCTTCACTGCAATCTTTTCTTGCCAAAATGAGTAAGGAGAAGGAAATGTTCACCATTGTAATAAGTGTTGATAAATCTGTCTTAAAATATTTTGGCGACCAGAAATTTTATAATGGCTTTGTTTCGCAAAAGGAAGTGAATGGTAAAATGGAAATGACCTTTGTAACGGCTTCCTTAATGGGTTTTGCAAAATTCTACCTCTTATTTGGGGAGTATGCGGAGATCATTAGCCCACCCGGGCTGAAAGAGATGGTTAAAAAGAACCTGGAAGCGATCTCAAAGAAATTAGGAGCCTGAGATTGTAGGGAGTAAGTCCGAGACTTACAACCAGTTCATCCTCGTCGGAGACGAGGACGAGTTTCCGTAATAAAAATAATCCAAAATTTTCTTTTTACTGTTGACATAGGGCTGTCACTACCCGGTATTTACTTTGTGTATCACCAAAAAATTAAATACCATGACACAGATCTCATTATTTCAGAAAGAATTGGAAAGAGAAGCAACGGCCACCCGTAAAATGCTTGCCGCAGTACCGGAAGGCAAGTGGGACTGGAAACCGCATCCAAAGAGCATGAACATCCTCCAGTTGACCACCCATATTGCAGAATTACCCTCGTGGATCGGTATGGCGCTCAACACCAGCGAGCTTGACTTTGCGGGAATGGATTTTACGCCAACCCCGGTAAAGGATACGGCCGCGCTGGTACAGATATTTGAAAAGAACCTGGAAGATGGCCTTGCCCAACTGGCCAATGGTAAAGAAGATACGCTGGATCAACCCTGGACCCTGAGAAATGGCAAGCAGGTATATAGTACCGAGCCCAAGGCCGAAGTGATCCGCATGTCGCTTTCGCAGATCATCCACCATAGGGCGCAACTGGGAGTTTTCCTGCGGTTACTGGATGTGCCCATACCAGGTGCTTATGGGCCTAGTGCGGATGAGAGTTTTTAAGTTGAAATAAATAAAAAAATTGCGGAATTATATTCCGCAACTTTTCCGGCCTCCTCTTTGTCGTTGAGGACTCCGACCAGGGAATTTTTTTATCTGAGTAAGATTATTTGTGTACTACTTAATTCAACCTGCTGTTCAATTTTGGGCTTTTTATACTTGGTAAGAATAAGGTGTTTAGGATTGAACTCAAACTTCCATAATTCATTGTTTAGCCAAATCGTTTTATAATCGTACCACCAATTAGTACCAAATCTGGGGTTGGTAGAATACGTGTTTAGGGTATCTAAATTATAAATTTTACCCTCTTTAAATATTACATTCTTGTCTTTTAATTTATAATTTCCTGAGATTAAGTAGTTGTCTAAATACCTAACCAGATTTGTACGATTTATGCCTTCTTTGTCAATAATATCTTCACCGGCCTTAAGTTTTATATATTCGTGCCCTTGAAATCCCCCATTTCCATTAACTGTCATAATTGAAATAACTGAATCGTTAATAATATTATTTTTCTCATCTTCTATATTTCTATTGGAAGTATTGCCCCAGGTATTAACAGTTCCGTAATAAGTAATTTTATCTTTGCTTACTTTCAGCAAAAAATATTCAACGTAGTCAGGGATGAAATTGTCTTTTTCAAAATAGCTCCTTAATCCATAAATCCCTTCAGTATATCTGGCTTGATTATTCCTAGTGCAACCTAGGAATACTACAGTAATTAAAAAGAGAATTATTTTTTTCATTGGTTCAGATACCTGTTTTAAAGGGATAATTAATTGTTGCGTAATGCTCGTTAAAATTGAATAAGCTTGTTACACCAATGTAAAGTAAGAAAATTTGAATTCCGCTTCAATAAAAGCTAAATAACGTACAAAATGTACAAGTGAGTGACACAACGATGCCGCCCAAAGATTTTCCGCCGGTAACATAAAAAATTCTATACCTTCAACTCAAATTTTACAACTATGACAGCTATTGAAATATTAAAGGAGTACTGGTGGGTCCTAGTATTGGCATTCGCCCTTTTGGGTTGTTTTGTCACCATCAACCAGGGGCTGATCGGCGTGGTGACCATGTTCGGCAAATACCGTCGCATCATGAGGCCGGGCCTGAATTTTAAGATACCCTTCCTGGAGCAGATCTATAAAAAAGTAAGTATCCAGAACCGGTCGGTGGAACTTGAGTTCCAGGCGGTAACGGTTGACCAGGCAAATGTGTATTTTAAATCGATGCTGCTGTATTCGGTACAGAACGAGCAGGAAGAGACCATACATAAAGTGGCGTTTAAATTCATCAGCGATAAAGACCTGATGCAGGCATTGATACGAACGGTGGAAGGCAGCATCCGTGCTTTTGTATCTACAAAAAAACAGGCCGAGGTACTTAACGTTCGCCGCGACATTGTTGAAAATGTAAAAGAGCAGGTTGACGTGGCGCTTGAAAGCTGGGGTTATCATTTGCAGGATCTCCAGATCAACGACATAACTTTTGATGAGGCCATTATAGCGAGTATGAGCAAGGTGGTGGCAAGTAATAACTTAAAGGCAGCTGCGGAAAATGAAGGACAGGCACTATTGATCACCAAAACAAAAGCCGCGGAAGCAGAAGGTAATGCCATTAAGATAGCAGCAGAAGCAGAAAGGCTGGCGGCGCAGTTGCGTGGACAGGGTGTTGCATTGTTCCGGGAAGAAGTGGCCAAGGGTATGAGCCAGGCTGCCACTGAAATGAAACAGGCCAACCTGGATACCAATGTCATCTTATTCAGCATGTGGGTGGAAGCGATAAAGAATTTTGCAGAGTACGGAAAAGGCAACGTAATATTCCTGGATGGCGGCAGCGACGGGATGGAAAAGACCATGAAGCAGATCATGGCCATGCAGCAACTGGAAGCAAAAAAATAAAATTCACACAAAATTTTCAAGCCCCGGGAGACCGGGGTTTTTTGTTTATATCCTGATTGAACCACATAGGACATAGAACACAATAGATAGGAAGATAGGCGGTGTATTAACCTATGTTCCTATGCTCCTATGTGGTTCAAAAACCTGAATTAAAAAGAAGATTAACATTTTCTTGTGCAGCTATTGTAAATTTGTTTCGTTTCATTGCAGGTTCAAACAAGTTTTGGCATAATAATGGCGCAACGGAAATAACCTATCTTAAATTAAAACCGGCAGCATGTTTAATATCTTATTACAGGTCGACAGTACAGGCCTCGGCACTTCTTCAGGGGCAAGTGAATCTTTGTTTTCCATATTGGTAAAAGGTGGTGTGTTGATGATCCCGCTCGCCATATTCATGGCGATGGCGATCTATTTCTTTATTGAAAGGTTGCTTGCGATCCGTAAGGCAAGTAAGATCGAAGATAATTTCATGAGCATCATCCGCGACCATATCATCAGCGGTAATGTTACCGCCGCAAGAAGCCTGGCAAAAAATACACATCACCCCGTGGCAAAAATGATCGAAAAGGGTATCCAGCGTATCGGCAAACCCATTGACGCTATTGAAAGGAATATGGATAACGTGGGTAAGCTGGAGATCTATAAAATGGAGAAGAACTTACCGGTGCTTTCTGTAATTGCACGTATTGCGCCGCTGTTTGGGTTTGTGGGTACCATCATCGGGCTGGTAATGTTGCTGAGGGATTTTGCGGCAGCAACAAATCCTTCCATCACAGATATTGCAGATGCCATGTATGTAAAGATGATCACTTCGGCAACGGGCCTCATCATCGGTATCATTTCATTTTTAGGCTACAGCTATTTAAATACACAGATAGATAAGACCGTAAATAAAATGGAATCAGCCAGCGCCGATTTCATTGATATTTTACAGGAACCGACAAGATAAGTACACGGACTTAACGGATTACGCTAATTATACGAATTCGTTTAAAGATATCAGAAGACAATTCGTGTAATTCGTAAAAATTAGTGAAATAAAAAAAATGAGTTTAAGAAAAAGATTAAGGGATAATCATAATGAAGTGGACGCAGGTCCGCTGAATGATGTACTGTTCATTTTATTGATGTTCTTCTTACTGATATCCACCCTGGCAAATCCAAACGTGGTAAAGGTCACTAACCCAAAGGGCAAAAGCGATACAAGGGTGAACCAGACGATCGTGGTTACGGTCACCAAGGATCAAAGAGTATATATTGGTACACAGGAGATAGAAATGCTCTACATAGATTCCTTGCTTAAAAAGGCAGTAGAGGCAAATAAAAAATATGTGGACACGCCTACCGTGGTTTTAAACGTGGATACGGCTGCCTATTACGGCAAGGCATTCAGGATCATGGAAGCCGCAAAGAGGGCCAAGGCAAAGCTTGCAGCCAATATCAAATAGAAACAACGACCATCCGCTCTTTACCGTAAATGTCTTTTTTTATTGTTACCGCTTCATACTTCTTTATAAATAATGCCATCACTTCTTCAGCATGGTCCTCATGTGTTTCCAGGTATATCTTTCCATTCGGCATCAGGTTCAGTTTTCCAAATGCTGCGATCTTCTCATAGAAAATGAGCGGGGATGCATCCGGCACAAATAAAGCAAGGTGAGGCTCAAAGCCCGTAACATTTTTACCCAGTTTATCTTTTTCTTTAAATGGAATATAGGGTGGGTTGCTGATGATGACATCAGACTTTGGAAGTGAACCCCAGTTGCTTTCCTCCAGAAAATCCATTTGCATGAATATAATGTTGGTATTATGTTGTGTCGCATTCTCCTTTGCCAATGACAGGGCGTCCCCGCTTACATCGATAGATGTTACCATGGATGCCGGCAGGTTTTTCTTTATGGCGATAGGAATGCACCCGCTGCCGGTGCCTATATCAAGAATTACAGGATCAATAAGTTTTGATTTCCTGTCGGCTACTAGTAATTCAACCAGTTCTTCTGTTTCGGGCCTTGGTATCAGTACGTGGTCATTCACTTTCAGCTTCATGTGATAGAACCAGGCTTCTCCCAAAACATATTGTACAGGCTTGTGCTGTAGCAACTGGGCAAAGGCAAGGTTCAGCTGGCTGGTTGTTTTATTGTCTAATTGTTGTGAAGGATTTTTTATCAGTTCGGTGCGCTTTACAGCAGCGATCTTTTCAAACACCCAGTCGGTAATGACGGTCGCTTCGCTGAGGCTATAGATCTGCTGCAGCTGCACTAAAAAATTACGGTATAGTTCTTTAATAAACAACAGAACAAACTTACTTAAATTTTGGTTGCGTATTTTTGCTGCTTGTCGATACATGAACAATATATGCAGCGCTGCCTTGAGCTGGCGGTACTGGGTGCCGGTAGTGTAGCGCCCAACCCGGTTGTAGGTGCTGTACTGGTATATGATGGCCGGGTGATAGGCGAGGGTTATCACCGGCAATACGGTGAAGCACATGCTGAAGTGAATTGCATCAACAGTGTGCTTAAAGAAAATGAAAAATATATTTCTAAAAGTACTTTATATGTTTCCCTCGAGCCCTGTGCCCACTTTGGCAAGACCCCGCCCTGTGCCGACCTTATCATTGAAAATAAAATACCCAATGTGGTGATCGGCTGTAAGGATAGCTTTGCAGCAGTGAACGGAAAAGGAATAGAGAAGCTGGAAGCAGCAGGTGTGAATGTGATTGTTGGAATATTGGAAAAAGAAGCTATTGAATTGAACAGGCGTTTTTTTACTTTTCATCAAAAGCAAAGGCCCTATATCATTTTAAAATGGGCACAAAGCAATGATGGAAGGATCGCAGGCGCCGGTTCTTCAAGGGTATTAATAAGTAATGAATTCAGCAACCGCCTGGTTCATAAATGGAGGAGTGAGGAAGCATCCATATTGGTAGGAACCAACACTGCTTTGCAGGATGATCCTGCACTTACAACCAGGCTTTGGCCAGGTAAAAACCCGGTAAGGATTGTTATTGACAAGGAATTAAAATTACCTGCACATTTAAAACTTTTAGATGGCAGGGTTAAAACGATCGTATTCAATTATGCCAGGCAGGAAGATAAAGGCCTGCTGAGCTACCAGCAACTGGACAAAGAAAAAGATATTCTTCCACAGATATTATCTGCATTGCATTCACAAAATATCCAGACTGTGATCGTTGAAGGCGGAACCAAATTATTACAGTCATTTATTGATGAGGGCCTGTGGGATGAAGCAAGGGTTATCACAAATTCAACTTTGAATATGGGGAAAGGTTTGGCTGCTCCTGTTTTAAAGAATAATATCCTGGTTGAGGAGCAGATGATAGAGAATGATGTTGTTTCGGTCTGGAGGGTAAAATTTAAGAATAATGAATGACAAGGATTTTTACTTTACTATTGATAAGCCCTCCACTGCAGAGTTTAAGGACCGTGGCAGTAAATTCATAGCTTTTGCATTTGCCATAGAAACGGCAGATGATTTTAAAAAACAACTACAGGCATTAAAGAAAGAACATCCAAAAGCTGTGCACCATTGCTTTGCTTACCGTATTGGCACCGATGGCAATAATTTCCGCTCGGGCGATGACGGTGAACCCTCGGGAACGGCGGGTAAGCCCATACTGGGGCAAATAGACAGCAAAGCCATTACAAATGTAGCTGTGATCGTGGTACGATACTGGGGCGGAACCTTATTGGGTGTGCCTGGCTTGATCAATGCATATAAAACGGCTACATCACTGGCATTGCAGGTAACCCCGGTGATTCAAAAACAAGTAGAGATAAACCATACCATTGAATTTGAATATAACCAGATGAATGAAGTGATGATGGTACTGAAGCAATTCAATTGTACCGTCATCTCGAACGAGATGCAGTTGTTCTGCATCATTAAAACGGGCATTCCCAAAGCCCGGCTGGAAGAAGTACTTTATCGCCTTAAGGACATGCAGCAGGTTACTGTAAAAAAATGCGGATAATAAAACAGGAATTTGTAATTTTCTGAAAAGAATTTTATGGCAACAGAAAAAAAGTATAAAAGCTTTTGGAGTTTCTATCCTTACTACCTTACCGAGCATGGTGACCTGGCAAACCGTACCTTACACTTTATCGGAACAGCGGGCTTGCTGGCCATATTGATAGTTGCTGTTGTTTTACAAAAATGGTGGATGCTGGCACTGATACCGGTCTGCGGCTATGGCTTTGCCTGGGGAGGTCATTACTTTATTGAAAAGAACAAGCCTGCAACATTTACTTATCCATTGTACAGCCTGGGCAGCGACTTCGTGATGTTCTGGCATATCCTCACAGGACAGATCAGTAAAAAGCTGGAGGAAGCGAAAAGAACGATCAAATAATATCCTTCATGAACATAGAATCCATACGTGAATATATTTTGCAAAAGCCTTCTGTTACGGAAGGTTTTCCTTTTGGAGAAGACACACTTGTGTTCAAGGTAAATGATAAAATATTTTTCCTCGCAGGATTGAATAGCTTGCCATTACAATTCAATGTAAAATGTGATCCTGAAAAGGCAATTGAGCTGAGAGAGGAATTCCCGGATGCTGTTTTGCCCGGCTACCACATGAATAAGAAACACTGGAATACTATTATTGTTGATGGAAGATTATCTGCAAAGCAATTAAAGGAGATGATAGACGATTCTTATAACCTGGTGGGGAAGAAAAAATAGTATGTTATTTTTTCTGGTATTTCCAGTGCATACCTTTTCCTTCAGATAGCCATTCCAATGCAGTTGCCATTCTCCTGTTCCTGGTCTCCTCTGTCTTTGCTTCAGTGATCCATTCGAGGTATTCTTTCCGGTGTGAATAAGAAAAATTATCAAATACCTGTTTGGCTTTTTTGTTTTTGATCAGGGCCTTTCCGAAATAATCGGGTATGACCAGCTCTTTTTTCTCCGTGGCCTTTGTTTTGGAAGGAAGCTTAATTCCTTCGTCGTTAAGTCTCATTGCTTCTTTTATCCAGGCTGTCATTTTTTTATCTGAAGGCAGGTCTTTCAATGAAGTGAGTTTTCCAAGATGACCCATAGCAACTTCCGACCTTGCATTCTCAACCAATATCTTGTCTTTCATCAACGGCGCTTTCCAAAATCCAAACACAGCGTGTTGTTTGAATGCGGCCATGCTGCACATCATTTCTCCTTTGTAATCAAAGTGCGGGAAACTCCACTTAATTTTTTCTTCCACATCAGGACAGGCCTTGTGCACGAGGTCCCGGATACGTGTTAAGATTGGCTTTGCAAATGTCTCAGATTTAGCGATATAACTGTCAATGGCTTTTTCTTTCTTTCCCATACAATTTTGTTTGTAAGCTAAGCGGCTGCTAATGTAGAAAATTATTATATAGGAACGAAATGAGTTTTACTGTTCTCAAGCCTTACCATTTTCGAAAGCAGCCAAAACAATATATAACCTATCATGCCGCCCAGCGTATTCAATATGAGGTCATCCACGTCAAAGATCCCCAGCATACTAAAAAGCTGGAAAGCTTCAAACCCAAGGCTGAAAATAAATACTGCAAAAATGGTTCGGAATGCTGTTCTCAGCCTTATAAAAAGCAGGGGTAATAAAAATCCCATTGGGATAAAGCCAAGCGTATTTCCCCAGAGATTATGGGAAGCATATTCGGGGTTTCCACGGGTGTTCATGTATAATTTAATGGTGGTAAAAGGCTTGAGGTTAGCTTTATGCATATTTGCTTTTGCCTGTTGCCAGCTGTAATGATACAGGAAATGCCGCTTGATAAAACCGGGCGACTGTTTGAAAAGAATGAGTTTGGCCAGCACTGCAAGGTATACAAGAAGCATGAGCCAGAGGAATATCCTTAATACTATGTTGCTTGTATTAATACTAACAGGCATCGTTGCGGGTTGATGATGAAAAACTATTAGCCTGTAAAATAATAATGTTCGTGTAAATATTTTCTTAATGTTTCAGTGCTCATCTCATCAGCTATAAGGCCAATATAATTATCGGGCCTCACCAGGATATATAAAGGCTTCATCACCCCAACCGGCTTCCATTCTTCCATACCTAATGATATCGGTTTCACAAATTCAGATCCGTTGATGACTGTTGTTGCATCACCGATCAATAAAAGATGAAATGCCGGAGCTGTCAGCTTTTTGTAAATACTTTCTTTTTCCTGGCCTGTGTTTATCAATATATAGGGTAAACGGTCACCGGCTTTAAATTTTAATTTTTGTGACGACATGTTTTTAGAAAGCGAACAATCCTCATAACTCCATTGAATTTGTGAGAGTGTCCTGAACATTGTCTTTCTTATGAAGCTCTTTTTAAAAAAGAATTTCAGCAATGACGGTATGATATTATTACGGAGCCAGGAAATGATCATATTACTGCTCGTCATTATGCCGAAGAAGCGGTCTGTGAACTTTAACAGCCATTGGGCAAATGGTAATCGTTCTTCATTATAGGTGGTTAATATTTTTTCGCCGGCTGTCTTTTTTATTACCAGCGCTAATTTCCAGCTAAGGTTATAAGCGTCCTGCAAGCCTGTGTTCATTCCCTGTCCGCCGGCAGGACTATGAATATGTGCAGCATCTCCTGCTAAAAAAATATTGCCTTTGCTAAAAGTATCCACACTCCGGTGGTGAAGCTTATAGACAGAGAACCAGTTCACTTTTTCTATTTCCATCGGGAAGCCAACCGTTTTTTTGATCGTCTTTTCCAGGTCGCTGAAATCAATATTATGGCGATCATTCAATTCTTTGGGAACGGTACCAATGATGCGGTGGGTATTGGAACCTGCCATGGGAAAGAAGCCGCAGAAAGCCTGGCGGCTGGGACAAAGGATGAGCTTATTGAATCCCTGGGCCCATTTTAGTTTTGTATCAACAACATAAAATTGTTTTTCATAAGTACCGCCTTTGAAACTGAAATTCAGGAGGTGCCTTACCACACTGCTGGCGCCATCACATCCAATGATATATTTAGCTGATACTTTTTCAACTGCTGCATTTGGCTGCGAAACATTTTTAAGATCCACTTCAACAGAACCTGTTTGCTGCACGATATTTACGAGTTCGGTATTCCAGCAAACCTCTTTGTTGTACCTGGCCAGGTTTTTTACCAGCAATTTTTCATTCTTGCTTTGCTCAAATGCCAGGAGGTAAGAAAAATCTGTTTGCCCTTTTCCAAATTCCCCAACATGTGCAGTTGCTTTTTCTTTACCGGCGGAAAAAATGGCGAAATCTGTAATGAACCTTCCTTCCTCAATGGCGGTATCACTGATGCCCATTTGCTGGTATATCTCCATGCTTCGGGCCGTTATTACAATGGCCCTGGATTGGTCGGTGGGCCCGGCTTTGCTGTCTACGATAAGAAAATTAATATCAAACCTTGCCAGTTGATTAGCGGCCATCAGCCCGGTTGGGCCTGCGCCGATGATGATGACGTCGTATTGTTTCATATAATAATAAATTTTGAACCACAGGAGCATAGGAAACATGGTCATAACCGCAACGCTTTGTATTTTTTCTATGTTCTTTATGATCTCCCGATAGCTATCGGGATGGTTCAAACTAAACTAGCCTGTTTTTTTAGCCGTACACATCCAGTCCCAGGGGTACGGATCCTTTAACCATTTTGGCGGTTTATGGAATTCCGTATTCCATCCGTAATTTATTTTTTTTATGAGGTTCACCTCAAAGCCTTCCAGCGTAAGCAATAACTCCAGTTCTTCTTTTAAATAATGCTTGGTGGGCACATCGTCAATATCGGTAACTCCCTGTTTGATATTCTTAACCTGGTCGATCGCTTTTTTGGGTTCGGGCTTTTTATCATTTTCCGCATCATCTACGTTCCAGCGGTTGGCAATGATATTCGTGTATAATTTTGATTCCAAAGAAGGGACCACTAAAACCAACTGGCCTCCCGCATGTAAGCAAAGTGAAAGCGACTGGAAAAAATTGATCCGCTTTTCCAGCGAATCGGTGAGGATGGCATTGATGCAGATGGCCGCGTCGCAGGGTGTTACAGTAAGGTCATCCGCCGACATATCCATGCGGTGGTATTCAACATTGTCATACTCCGTATATTTCTCTTTTGCTATCTGCAGGTTCTTTGCAGAGATATCCGCTGCGATCACCATTTTGAATTTTGGTGCCAGTACCGGTATCCATTTTCCAACGGCGCAACCGATGTCTATCACGGTTTTTTCGGGAGAAGCCATTTCCTCAATGGCGGCAACGATGCTGCCCGACCGATCGTTTTGCAACACATCGAATATTTCTGTTTCGTATTTGGGTGCGATCGTTTCCCAGTATTTTCTGTCCATGCCAATGGAGTTAGTTGGATGGTTAAGGTAAAAATTTATTCGTGTGGTTTGTTAGTATGGAGCTTATTTTTTTACACAAGATATACATTAAAAAAAAAATTGTTGGTCAGCGACCAACAAAGGCGTAGATTATTAAAGATTGCTAAGTTTAACATAGCCGATGTGCAGCTCGTCTTCTTTTCCGTGGATTTCTTTTTCAACTTTTATAGCAAATAATTTTTTTATTGAGGAAGGTAAAATATCTGCTATCTCGTGAACATCATCTACATCTATCCCGTATTTATCATCAATGTGAGATTCAGCGCCTTTAAAACCTGTATGTAAATAAAAGGCGGTCTGCCTAGCATTTTTTATCGCTTCGCTTTTATCCTTTGAAACGGTTAACAGTTTATAGTGATATTCCTCCATGTCACCAGGTTTATAACCACCCAGGTTAAGGAAGAATAATTTTTCCTGATTGACGGGTAATGAATCTTCTTTAGCAATAATTTTTATTATATAGCCATTTACTGCAGTTACTTCTCTCCAAGAATCAATGTGAATTTTACCGGCACCTGGCCAAAAACTTTCCATTTGTGGTATGAGATCCTTTAGCGATTCGCCAATTCCAAAAAAAGCATCATGCTGTTCAGTATTCCTGCCTTGGGGTGTGCATCCCAGGATGAGATAAAAAAGCTTGTTTTCCATGACCTTATTTCTTAAACCTTTCACTCACCATCAATTCTTTACTTCCCGCAGTATAAGTATAAAATCCTTCTCCACTCTTTACGCCCAGCTTACCCGCCATCACCATATTTGCCAAAAGCGGGCAAGGTGCATATTTAGAAGTGCGGTAGCCTTCCTGCAATACCTTTAATATCGAATAGCAAACATCAAGGCCGATAAAGTCTGCAAGCTGCAAAGGCCCCATCGGGTGAGCCATGCCCAGTTTCATTACCGTGTCAATTTCTTCTACGCCGGCAACACCTTCAAACAAACTGTAAATGGCCTCATTGATCATGGGCATTAAAATGCGGTTGGCAATAAAGCCGGGGTAATCATTAACAGCGCAGGGAATTTTGCCCAGTTGTTTGCTCAGCTCAACAATGGTATCGGTAACTTCTTTTTTTGTAGCATAGCCATTGATGATCTCTACCAGCTTCATCACCGGTACCGGGTTCATAAAGTGCATACCGATCACCATGCCGGGTCTTTTTGTTACGGCGGCAATTTTTGTAATGGAGATAGAAGAAGTATTGGTTGCAAGTATGCAGTTTGCCGGGGCATAAGTATCTACCTGCTCAAAGATACTCAGTTTCAGTTCTTCATTTTCTGTTGCTGCTTCCACAATAAGTTCTGCATCTTTAACGCCTTCGCCTATAACAGAAGAAATAGAAATATTGGCAAGCGCTGCCTTTTTTTGTTCTTCAGTTGTAGTCCCTTTGGATATCTGCCGGTCAAAATTTTTATTGATGGTTTCCAATGCCCTTTGTAATTGGGAAGGATTTACATCCACCAGGGTCACTTTAAAACCCGACTGTGCAAAAACATGAGCGATGCCGTTTCCCATTGTGCCTGCGCCGATGACGCTGATATTCTTTATCATAGATTTTATTTTGGCCTCTCCCCAACCCCTCTCCAAAGGAGAGGGAACTCGAAGTTGGCAGTTCTAAATTTGAATCAGTCTTCGCTTCTATCTTCTCCATTTCTCTCTCCCCTCCGGGGAGAGGATAGGAGAGGGGCTTTACTTAAAAGCATTAATCCCCGTCACATCCATCCCTGTTATCAGCAAATGAATATCATGTGTGCCCTCATATGTGATCACGCTTTCCAGGTTCATCATATGCCGCATCACCGGGTATTCGCCTGTAATGCCCATTCCGCCCAAAATCTGGCGGGCATCCCTGCATATATTTGTCGCTACTTCACAGGCATTCCTTTTTGCCATACTCACCTGTTGTGGGGTAACCTTCCCTTCATTCATCAAAACACCCAGGCGCCAGTTCAGTAATTGTGCCTTGGTTATTTCGGTAACCATCTCTGCTAATTTTTTTTGTTGTAATTGAAAACTGCCAATGGGCTTTCCAAATTGAATTCTTTCTTTGCTATAATTCAAAGCCGTATCATAGCAATCCATTGCAGCGCCAATGGCACCCCATGCAATACCATATCTTGCTTTTGTCAGGCAGCCTAATGGCCCTTTCAATCCTTTTACATTGGGTAAAATATTTTCTTTCGGAATTTTTACATTGTCAAATACCAGTTCACCCGTTGCACTTGCACGAAGGCTCCACTTGCCATGCGTTGTGGGCGTAGTAAATCCTTCCATCCCTCTTTCAACGATCACGCCCCTTATTTCACCTGCATCATCTTTTGCCCAAACAACTGCAACTTGTGAAAAAGGCGCATTACTGATCCACATTTTTGCGCCATTCAGTAAAACATGATCACCCGCATCTTTAATAGTTGTGAGCATCCCACTCGGATCGCTGCCATGGTTGGGTTCTGTTAAACCAAAACAACCCAGCCATTCGCCGCTTGCCAGTTTGGGTAAATATTTTTTGCGCTGTTCTTCACTTCCATATTGATAAATGGGAAACATCACCAGGCTACCCTGTACACTCGCTGTTGAGCGAACACCACTGTCGCCACGCTCCAGTTCCTGCATCATTAGGCCATAACTGATATAATCCAGTCCGCCGCCGCCATATTGCTCGGGTATGGTAGGACCAAAACAACCCAGGTCGCCCATTTGCTTTATTATCTGTTTTGGAAACTCTGCCCTTTGTGCATAATCCTCAATAATGGGAGAGATCTCTTTTTTTACATAATTACGAACACTTTCCCTGATGAGCCTGTGTTCTTCAGTAAGCAATTCATCTACGTTAAAATAATCCGGGCTTTGAAAATTATCTGTTTTAGCAGCCATCGTGAAGGTTATTAGTTGATCCGTTAATTGGTTAATCCGTAAATCTGTTAATTGGTTTATTATTTTGAGCCTGGCTTATGAATCCCTATATAGCTTCATTGGCGTCGCACTCTTGTACCGCATACCATTATTCAGCTTGGATTCCTGCCACTTAGAGGCCCATCTTAACCGCAAATATAATTAGCTTAAATCAGAAGAAAATTTTTTGTTTTTTGCATATCCCCGGCAGCGGCGAAATCCCGATAGCTATCGGGACTGCCGGCAGTTATTTTAAAAAATAATTGCCCGGGATGCAACATTGATCAAAAACCCCTGTCTCTAACTATTAAAACATTCATTTTTGGAACTTGCTGTATTGCCACAACGGGATGAACTGATAGAACGCTGCCTTCGGGGCGATACACTGGGCTACAAGGAATTGTACCAGAAGTATTCCAAAGCCATGTTCAATACCTGCCTGCGCATGCTGAATAATGTAGCAGAGGCCGAGGATGTTTTGCAGGAAAGCTTTATCGAGGCCTTTAAAAACCTGCAGGACTTTGAACACAGAACGAGTTTTGGCGGATGGCTCAAGCAGATATGTATCAACCGGGCCATTAACCAGCTTAGAAAAAGAAAGATCGACCTGGTAGATATCGAAAAAGTAGCTGTCCATGACAGTGCAGAAGAACAAGCAATTGATGAAACGGAAATAGCCTTGAAAGTGGAATCGGTAAAAAAAGCGATCATGAAACTACCCGATGGATACCGTACTGTTCTGAACCTGTACTTGCTGGAGGGATACGACCATGAAGAGATAGCAGAAATACTGAATGTTGCCGAATCAACAACCCGTACACAGTTCATGCGGGCAAAACAAAAATTACTTTTCCTATTAAAAGAAGGATCATGAGCAATAGACTAAAAAAATTCATCTGGGACAATCGTACCGATTTTGACGATGCAGTTCCGTCGGGCAATGTATGGGAGAATATTGAAGCATCAATGAAGGGAAAGAAGGAAAAAAGATCCATTGTAACGCCCATTTTAAAATGGAGTATGGCAGCCGCTGCCGTATTCATGATCGGAACAGGTATTTACTTTATGCTGAATAAGAAAGACGGAACAACAACGCCCGGGATCGTACATGAGAGTACAGAAATTGACAGGCTGGCACCGGAATTTGCCCCGCAAATGAAACAGTTCGCCAAAATGATAGACCTGAAGCAGGACGAATTGAGGAATATGGCAAAGGACCAGCCGGAGCTTTATCAAAGGTTTGCCAAAGACATTAACCAACTGGACAGTTCATATAATATCCTTAAAAACCAGCTCAGCGCAACACCTAACAAGGAAATGCTGCTGGAAGCAATGATACAGAACCTGCAGCTGCAGCTAAATGTTTTGAATCAGCAATTGAACATCATTCACCAAATCAAAAATCAAACAAAAAAAATATAGCCATGAAAAAATTGACCAGGCCATTTAGCCTAATAATCCTTTTTTTATTATTCCTGCAGGCAAACAGCTTTGCCCAGAATGATAATGACAATGACAATAAGAACGACAATAAAAAGAAGTATGAATTTGTAAAAAAGAAAAGCGTTAATAAATCCTACAACGTTTCCTCTTCCGATAAGCTGAATATCCAGAATTCATTCGGATCTGTAGAGGTAAATACCTGGGACAGGAATGAGATAAAAGTAGATGTGGACATTGAAGTATCTGCCAATACAGAAGCACTTGCTCAAAAGATCATCGACAGGATCTCTGTATCTGACGATAAAACCGGGAAAGGGATCTTTTTTGAAACAAAAATGAAAGACCAGAATGATTCAAAGGATAACAGGAATTCAAGAGATGAGAAGAGTACCATGCATATTAATTACACGATCTCTATGCCAGCAGGTAATCCATTATCCATTAAAAATGAATTCGGATCAACTACCATTCCTGATTTCAGGGGAGAGGTTGACCTGACCAGCAAATTCGGAACACTAACTGCCGGTAACCTGTCTAATATCAAGAGCATTAATGTTGAATTCGGAAAAGCGAACCTGGCAAATATTTCCAGCGCCCCGGTAACCATCAAATTCTCAAAAGCTGTTATCACTAAAATGAGTGGTGCTGTAAAGCTTAACCTCGAGTTCTGCAGCAGTGTTAAGCTGAACCTGGATAATAACCTCAGCAGCCTTGACCTGAAAACATCTTATTCAACCGTAAACCTGAAACCCATTGGATCTGTGCCGGTGAGCTATAATATTTCCACCAGTTTCGGTTCTTTTAAAAATACAAGCGATGTGAAGTTCAGCAGTGATGATGATGGAGACAATGATCACGGGCCAAAATTCGATCGTGAATATTCAGGCAAATCAGGTAGTGGCAATATCCCGGTCAAAGTTAAAAGCAGCTTTGGAAAGATAATTGTGGGTGAAGCAACGGAAGAAGATATGAAAGGAAAGGATAAATCAAAAAAGAAGATCAAAGTATAATATATTAGTATAGCCATCAAAACAAACCAGAAGAAGGCCGGGAATTATGAAAGAACAAACTAAAATAATACCTATCCTTCTTCTTTTTATTTTCGGAATAGGGAATGATATAAGTGGCCAAAATAAAATAAAGGAACTCGACAATTATTTTTCGGCTTTATCCAGGTACAGGCAATTTAACGGTAATGTACTCGTCGCCGAAAACGGTAAGATCATCTACGAGCGGTCATTTGGCTATGCCGATTTCTCTGCAAACAGGCCAAACACGGAGCATACATCTTTTCCTGTTGCTTCCATTACAAAAACGGTTACTTCAACAGCGATTCTTCAGCTCCAGGAAAAAGGAAAACTGGATATCAATGATCATTTTGTAAAGTACTTTGCTGAATTCCCCTATCCTGAAATAACGATCAAACAGTTATTATCACATACATCCCGCATTCCCAATTCTGCTTTTTACAGGCTTTTGGATTCCCTCCAAAAAAAGAAGGATACAATTTTTACCAACAAGGATGTTATTCCCGCATTAACAGCGCTTAAAAAACCATTATTGGAAATCGGGAAAGAGCCCCGGGCAGCTTTTGCCTATAGTAATATCAATTATTATTTACTGGCGCTGCTGATTGAAAAACTTTCAGGACTCCCATATGGCAGCTATATCAAAAAAAATATTTTTATCCCGGCGGGAATGGAGCATTCCAGCCTGTCGGAATTTTATTTTGGCATGGATAAGAATCTCTGCAGGGAACAAAAGTACCGGTTCCTTTTTTCGGAAATACCCGACAGGATCGATACAGCAGCAGAAAACCAATACATATTCAGAACCTATAACTTTAAAGGGCATGGTGATATCGTAAGTACGGTTGACGACCTGCAAAAGTACGACCAGGCGCTTTACCAGGGCATCTTGTTAAAACAAAGCTCACTCGATCTTGCCTATAATGCCATAGTGCCCGGTGAGCCGGACAATTCGGGATATGCTTTGGGCTGGTCTGTTGTTCATGACAGCTCGAACGGCAAGATCGTACTGCATCATGGAGGCGGAATTGGGATAGAAGCAATGCTGGTCAGAAATATTACAAAACAACAAACAGTGATCTTATTTGACAATACAAAAAACTATGCCTTCTATACCGCCATGAATGCACTTGGTATTTTAAATGGTAAAAAACCTCCCCTGGTGAAACCAAGTGTTGCAAAATTGTATGGCCGCACGCTTGTAAATGAAGGAATTCCTGCAGCAAGAAAACTACTTGAAAAATTAAAAAAGGATACGCTGAATTATCTTTTGACAGAAGACGGTATGAATGTAATGGCCTACCAGTTGATGTGGAATAATATGGATGATAAAGCCATGGAAGCATTCAGAACTAACCTTGATCTCTTTCCCGGTAGCTGGAATTCTTATGATAGTTATAGCGAGATACTTTTAAAGACCGGGAAGAAAGACGAAGCCATTAAAATGTACAAAAGGTCCATTGAGCTTAATCCTAAGAATGAAGGCGGGAAAAAGATACTGGAGGAAATTTTGAAAAGATAATACTTTACAGGTTTATTCTTTAAAAGGCCGTAATATATTACCGGCCTTTTGTAATTTTAAAGAAATAAACATCAACCATGAAGCAATCAATGAACTTTTTCTGTTCGGTCATTATATGTATGATCTTTTCTCTTAAAAGTTTTGCTCAAGCAGATAAAGCGAAAACAGCGGCTGAAAAAATTGTGCAGTACTGGTTTGTAATGATCAAAACCGGGCCTAAACAGGATTTTGATTCGGCGGCAAAAGCAAAATTGTTTGCCGGCCATATGGAAAATATAAACAGGCTTTATTACGAGGGCATATTAAAAGTAGCCGGGCCATTTGGAAAAAATGATCTTAAATGGCGGGGTATCTTTATTTTGGATTGTGCAACAAAAGAAGAAGCTGAAAAAAATGTAATGACCGATCCTGCTGTTGCAGCGGGATTGTTTGCAGTTGATATTGTACCCTGGTATGGTGAACCCAGCGGGAGTTTTAAAAAAGGGAAACCTGAAAAACCAAATTAATTTGGTCTTATGCCATTAATCAGGAAGATACGTTTGCTGATCATTTTTTTTATGATCGCTTTAATATTGAGCGGGGCAACTGCTATGCCGGCAGAAACAGGATTACGCTGGCTGATGCAATACAGGGATATGATGCCGGGTAAAATGGGCAACTGGCTGCAAACCTGTTATGAGGCATTAGTGGATACAAATAATAAATATCCATTTCTTGCTTATGGCTATGACTGGCTTGCCTTTGCCCACTTTGTAATTGCATTGTCTTTTATAGGTCCCTACCGGGACCCTGTGAAAAATATATGGATCATTGACTGGCAGATCATCTGTTGCATTGCTGTTTTTCCCCTGGCATTAATTGCAGGCCCTATCCGGCAGATCCCTGTATTTCATATTGTAATTGACTGTTGTTTTGGCTTATTGGGTATCATACCTTTACTCATCTGTAGAAAATGGATCAAACAATTAGCAGCAACACAATGAAATTTTCTTACCTGGCACTGGGCGACAGTTACACAATAGGAGAGCAGGTTCTCCCGGGAGAAAATTTTCCTAACCAAAGTATTGAGCTGTTAAGAAAAAAAGGTTTACAGTTTGATCCTCCGCAGATCATTGCAAAGACCGGCTGGACAACAGATGAGCTGGATGCAGCGATCAATGAGGCTGGTATTTCCGGCCAATACGATATTGTTTCTTTACTCATTGGCGTGAACAACCAGTACCGCGGCAGGCCCGTAAAGAATTTTGAGATCGAATTTGAACATTTACTGCAACGTGCCATACAGTTTGCAAATAATAAACCGGATCGTGTTTTTGTTTTGAGCATTCCCGACTGGGGAATAACTCCTTTTGCTGAAGGAAGAGACAGGAAACAGGTTGCAGAAGAAATTGACGCTTACAATTATATTTGCGAAACATCCGCAAAACAATTCCTGGCCAATTTTATAAATATTACGGTTTCCCAGCGTGAGGATGGAACAAAAGCTGAATTCTTAGCGGCAGATGGTTTACATCCTTCGGGCAAAGAGTATAAAAAATGGGCGACTAAGCTTGCGGATGCAATTTTGAAAGAGATACCATGAACAATATAGAATTTAAAGAGGTACAGGGTTTCCGCATTTGGTGGGCATGGCTTGGCGTGGCCGCTCTCAACGGGCTTTTCATTTATGCTGTTTTTCAACAGTTGATCCTTGGAAAACCATTCGGCAGCAAGCCGGCACCGGATCTTGTATTAATATTAGTGGAGTTTTTTTTGTTGATTTTTCTTTTCATCCTCTTGTCTTTAAAACTAAAAACAAGAATTAATGATAAGGGTATATATTATCGTTTTTATCCTTTTCAATTTAAAGAGACTTTTATAGAGTGGCATGAACTGAAAGATGCTTACATGCGGGAGTACAATTCTTTTTATGAATACGGGGGCTGGGGCATTCGAATTGGCTCTTCTAAAGTTGGTAAAGCAATAAATACAACGGCTTCGGGTAAAACAGGACTTCAGTTGAAATTCAATAATGGAAAACTTTTACTGATAGGTACCAGGAAGCCGGAGGAGATACAGGCAATAATTCATGAGATGATATCCACTGGTAAGATAAACCGGGGCGTGTAATCAGTATTCTACTATCTTTCTTTCTACCGTTCCATCATTATAAAAATCAAAGAGGGCATAGGCCGGCGCAAAATCCTGGAAAGCGCCGCCCCACCAGTTCCCGCTGATGGCGCCGTTACAATAATATTTTACGTTCAGGTAATTCACTTCATCCTGCAAATGTATATGACCGCTGAGGCAGGTCTTTATGTTCGGATGTTTTTTAAAAAGCTCTTTTATCTTTCTTGCATCGGTATGCAGTAAGGCACGGGAAAGCTTCCAGTCGCCATTGGGTAACATATCCTTAAAGAACATAGCACTGCAAAAAGAAACGATGGGAATATGGGAAACAATGCAGATGAATTTTTCTTTATTGTTGTTCAGTTCATTTTCCAGCCAGGTAAATTGTTCCGCATCCAGTAAGGCGATATAGCCACCGTTATTTTCCTGGGTGCTGTCCAAAACAATAAAATGCCAGTTCTGATGATCGAAGCTGTAATAGGTGCTGCTGTTGCCGCTCCATTGCTTCCACCAGCTCTTTCCATAAAGGGGATCGCTTTTTACATCTTCTTTCAATTGCCAGCCCCAGATATCATGGTTACCCATACAATACTTTACCGGTAACTTATTTTCAGCCTGCATTATTTTAGTGAAGAGGTCCCATTGTGTTTGGGTCTTTTCTTTATTCGCTCCCAGGGCATCCATGATGCTGTCGCCGCCATTGATGATAAAATCCGGTTGTTGCTTTAACTGGTTGATGTGCTGCAGTGCTTTCTTCATTCCGGTTTCGGCTACTTCAGAAGGCTTGACATGGATATCAGTAATGAAAGCCGTTGTAAAATATTTTTTCTTTTTAGCCGGCTCTGCATTTGTTACTGCAGGCAGGGCCGCAGCTGCAGAGAGCAGGGAAATGTTTTGGAGAAATTTTCTGCGTTGCATAAAAATTAATTTTATAGTTAATCGCCTTCGACTCGCCTCTGCGTAGCCGCTACGGCGGAGCAAGGCAAGCTCAGGCTGACAATTTTTTTGTCATGTTGAGCTTGCCGAAACATAGACAAAAACGATTCTAAATTATATTAGATAACCCGACATTTCAGTTTGGTACTGTTGTGCTATTATTCCCGCTTCTGCAGCAAAATCTTCTTTTTCGCTGGCATAGATGATAGCTCTTGAGGCATTTACCAAAAGGCCGCAATCTTTATTCATTCCGTACTTACTCACTTCTTCCAGGCTTCCACCCTGGAAGCCAACTCCCGGCACCAATAAAAAATGATCGGGAATTATTTTACGGATAGCCTCAAGGTCACTGGCCTTGGTTGCGCCGATGACAAACATCAAATTACCAGGATCACCCCATTGGCTTACTTTTCTTAACACAGTTTCATATAAATATTCCTCTTCGTCAGAACTGGTCGCCGGACCAGCAATTTTTAATTGTTCAAAATCCCCACTGCCGGGGTTGCTGGTCAATCCCAAAACAATTGCCCATTTATTTTCAAATTCCAAAAAAGGTCTTACACTGTCTTCACCCATATAAGGAGCAACTGTTATGGCATCAAAGTTCATAGTTTTAAAAAAAGCCTTTGCATATTGTGATGAAGTATTGCCAATATCGCCACGCTTGGCATCAGCAATGGTGAAATGCTCTTTCGGAATATAATTCACCGTTCTTTCCATTGCTTCCCAGCCTTTCAATCCTATCGCTTCGTAAAAAGCAGTGTTTATTTTATAGGCCACACATAGGTCCTTAGTAGCATCAATGATCGCTTTATTAAATTCGAAAATGGCATCAGGATGTGATTGTAAGTGCTCAGGTATTTTGGTGATATCTGTATCCAGTCCTACACAGAGGTAGGATCTCTTTGATTGGATCTGTTGTACCAGTTGTTCTCTCGTCATGCTGTAAAATTAAATCCCTGTTGTCAATCTAATCGATTTATCATTTCTTTGGCGATCTTCCTGGAATTCTCATCTCCCCGTTTCATCAGTTGCTCAATAATATTTCTTTGAGATTCTTCATCCCTGTTCTGGCTCAGCTTAAAGACGTTATCAATTTTTTCCACTTCTATGGAAAAACCGACGATGGCTTTTACCATATGATCGATATATTCTTTTGGTAAGTTGTCAAAAGCACTTTGAGATGTAGTTCCTGTATATTTATCGCTAAGGGCCTTAACAGCATTGCGTGTACCTTCTTCATCAGTAAAAGTAATTTTTCCTTTTGCATGCACCGTCATATAATTCCATGTTGAACCTATACTAGGATCAGTATACCAGATCGCATTTACATAGCAATGTGGGCCGGTAAAAAGTACCAGTATATTATTATTCTTTTCAAAAGCCAGGTGGTGATCTGTCTTTCGCATCATATGTCCTTCAAGAAATATCTTCCCTTCGCTTATTTTAACAGCCAGGGGGATCTGTGTTGCTACGGGGTAATTATTTCCAATACCGGTGATCAAAGCAAAGGCATTCTCTTTCATGAAATCAATTACCTTCTGCTGGTCTTTTTCTGTATAATAGTCGAACTTGTACATTAGAGGTTATGATTTTTATTACACGAATTTTAACGAATTACACGAATTAGCCTAATTTTTCAAATATCTTTTTTTCTATCTCTTCAGATTGCCAGTTAGTTTCAATGCCGGGTGTTCCCATAATTTCTTGCATTATTGCCTCCTGCTTTTTTCCGTTTACAAGGGCATCGCTGTATCTTATGTGCGGACTGAATGTTACCTGTGCATAAGCCGGTATCCATTTGCCCGGGTATTTTTTGCTGAAAGCAGCTTCGATCTTTTTCTGTAACAAAAATTTCGGATCGGCGACCTTATCCCTCATCTCCACAAAATTATTCAATGCCAGGTCGGCAATGGCATCGGCATCGGGCTTTCTTAATTCCTGGTATTCGGATAAGATATTTGTCCAGTTCCCTTCATGTTTATCAATGAGACTGTTCAATACGGAGCAGTCTTCAAAGCCACAATTCATGCCCTGTCCAAAGAAAGGAACAATGGCATGTGCCGCATCACCGATCAATGCAAATTTATCTTCTCTTATCCATGGAAAACATTTTACAGTAACCAGCGAACCTGTAGGGTTTTTAAAAAAATCATCTTCCAGCGTTGGCATTATTTGCTCAGCATCAGTAAAAGTCTTTTTGAAAAAAGACCTGACCTTTTCTTTAGAATCCAGCGAAGCAAAAGATGTTTCTCCTTCAAAGGGAAAGAATAGTGTGCAGGTAAAACTTCCATCCATATTGGGCAAAGCGATCAGCATATAATTACCGCGTGGCCAGATGTGCAGCGCATTCTTTTCCATTAAAAATGCTGCATTCCCTCCCGCAGGAATATTTAATTCTTTATAGCCAAAGTCGATATAGTATTGCTGGTATTGAAAACGGTCGTGCTGCAGGTGGTGGGTGAGGCGAGCAGCAGAGAAGGCACCATCGCTCCCGAATATAAGTTCATAGTTAATGGTCAATGGTTCATGGTTAGACTCATTTACAAAATGAACTTCATTTTTTTTCCAGTCAATGGTCTCACATCTCCGGGAAAAGAATATCTCAACACCATTTTGCTCTGCCAGGTCCATTAACTTGCAGTTCAATTCACCCCGTGACACAGAATTAATGAATTGCCCTTCGTTTCCGTAAGGCTGGTATGCCGTACTGCCATCAGCATTGTGCATTAACCTGCCGTGCATGGGAATACATATCTTTCTTATCTCCTCCATTAAGCCCACTTCCTCGAGTGCCTTGATACCCCTGTCGCTTAAAGCCAGGTTTATAGAGCGGCCTGCAACCATATCTTCCTTACGCATATCGGCCCTGCGCTCATAAACCTTTACTTTATATCCCCGTTTGGATAAATAGATGGAAAGTAATGAACCCACCAGCCCTGCGCCTATAATAACAACATCTTTTTTCATTCAGCCAATATTATTATGAATGCAATAATATAACAAGTGGTAGCAATTGCAATTCCTGTTAAAGGTATATTAAACCAATATTTTATTCCGAGGAAGAGATAAAATAAACTGGTAATTATTGTAAGGATGAGCAATGGTAAAGCGGCAGACAAGAATGGAAAATATAGGACTGCGAGCAGGAGATTGACCGTTCCTAAAAAGATCCCTCCTGCGCTATGGCTGCCATTAAAACCCACCCATGCTTTCCACATGGTGGTTTTATTGGTTAAGAGAGGATGTGTCTGCTTCATCAGTTCAACAGTATTCCTATCCTTAGCAAGAAATTTATTGGTAAAAAAAGTGTAGAGTAAATGCAGTGTTGCCAAAAATATATAAACGGACGAGCCTGCTATCCAGAGAAGTTTTGCTGTCATCATTTGGTTATTACCTCCGTTATTATTTTTCCAAACCGGTAAATGTCTTCAAAAGAATTGTAAAGTGGTACCGGTGCAACCCTGATCACATTGGGTTCCCTCCAGTCGGCCAATACAGCATTTTGTTTTAGCGCTTCAAAAACTTCCTTTCCTTTTTGCAGCATCAGCATGGAAACCTGGCAGCCTTTTTCGGTTTGCGGGGTGATGATCTCTATTCTTTCTTCTGCAGACCCGGCATTCAGCTCATCAATGATAAAAAATAAATAATCGCTCAAAAGTCTTCCTTTAGCAATTAAATTTTCCATCCCGGCTTCTTCAAAAATATCGAGCGATGCTTTATGTGCAGCCATGCTCAGAATGGGCGCATTACTCAGTTGCCAGCCTTCCGCGGTTGCAATGGGTTTAAAGCCCTTTTCCATTTGAAAGCGTGTTTCTTTTTCATAACCCCACCAGCCTGCAAGCCTGGGCAGTGTTTTATCAGTAATATGTTTTTGATGGATGAATGCACCCGCCACGCCGCCCGGCCCGCTGTTCAGGTATTTATAACTGCACCAGCAGGCGAAGTCAACACCCCAATCATGCATTTTCAATTCAATATTACCCGCAGCATGTGCCAGGTCAAAACCACAATAAGCGCCGGCCTCATGTGCTGCTTTGGTAATTGATCTCATGTCAAACACCTGGCCGTTATAATAATTTACACCACTGAAGATCACCAACGCTGTTTGGCCGGCGTGTTGTTTTATGGTGTTTAGAATATCTTCGGTCCTTATAACATATTCACCATCTCTTGGCGCTACTTCAATGATGGCCTCATCAGGATCCAGTCCATGAAACCTTGCCTGTGTTTCAAAAGCATACTGGTCAGAAGGAAAAGCTTTTGCTTCGCAGATAATTTTAAATCTCTCTTTTGTTGGCTGATAAAATGTTGCCATCAGCAAATGAAGATTGACGGTGAGTTGGTTCATCACTACGATCTCTTCCGGCAAGGCTCCAACTATTTTGGTTAATAAGTTTGGAAACATTTCATGATAGCTGAACCATGGCTTTCTTGCATGAAAATGTCCTTCCACACCAAAGGTCGCCCAGTCCTCCAATTCATTTACCACATAGTCCTGCGTAGTTTTGGGCTGCAGGCCCAGGGAATTACCGGTGAGGTAAATGCATTCCCACCCGTTAATGATCGGGATATAAAATTTAGAACGGAAGTCCTTCAGCTTATCTTCTGAATCGAGTTGTTTGGCAAAATCCAATGTGTTTTGAAAAATCATATTAGTCTATCGTAGCTATTACTTTTAATTCGATGGCGATGGGGGTTGGTAAGCTTTTTACTTCCACAGTTGTTCTGCAGGCCTGCACTGAAGTAAAATATTCTGCATAGATCTTATTATAAACCGGGAAATCTTTTTTCATGTTTGTAAGAAATACAGTTACATCCACGATCTTATCCCAACTGCTGCCACTGGCTTCCAGCACGGCTTTTACGTTTGCAAATACCTGGTGGCATTCCGCTTCAATATCGTATTTCAAAATATTCCCTGCAGCATCAAGTTCCAAACCAGGAATGCTGTTATCTTTTGCACTTCTGCTCCCAATGCCGGAGAGGAATAAAAGATTTCCAACTTTTCTTGCATGCGGATAAGCTCCTAACGGCTTTGCAGCATTATTCGTATTTATAGAATTGTTTCTCGTTTCTTGTTTGTTTGTTTCTCGTTTCTCGTTTGTGGAAACCCTGTTCTGAAACTTTGGCCCTGTTTTTTCTGTCTGGTTAAGATATTTAATAAATGCGCCAATTTTATTTCCTGTTTTATCCGATAACTCATAGAATTCATCAAAAACTTCTTTTGGAAAATGGCTTCTATTGTGACATCGTATTAATTGAGATTGAAGTTCCGAAACCGAAGCTCTTGCAATGCTCAGAAATTGAATAAATTCCAGGCGACCACCTCTTCCAAAACCTTCAGCAATATTATCAGGAATTGAACCAAGTGATTTATTTATCTGGTCTTTTAATGCAAAATCTTTTGCCAATGCACCAGATTGAAATTGAGCATGAACTTTTTTTTCCAGTTCATTCGCTAATTGCCAAATTTCTAAATCGGTAAATTTTTTTATTGTTGCCATGATCGAATAAATCACAAAGTATAAAAAACGAGAAACAATTAACCAGTAACAAGAAACACCAAACTTAAAATTGAATACAAACATTCTTCGGCTCAGTAAAGAATCGTAAAGCTTCCCAGCCACCTTCTCTTCCTACACCACTATTCTTCATTCCGCCAAATGCTGTTCGAAGATCTCTTAAAAGCCAGCAATTGACCCAGATGATGCCGCTTTGTACTTTTGCAGCAACGCGGTTTGCCTTGCTGATATCCTGTGTCCAAATGGTTGCGGCAAGGCCATAAGTACTTGCATTTGCTAATTGCAAAGCCTCTTCTTCTGTTTTGAAAGATTGTAAAGTAACAACCGGACCAAAGATCTCTTCCATATTGGTCTTGCAATCCGGGCCCAGGCCTTCTATCACTGTCGGTTTTATAAAGTAACCCTGTGCACACCTTCCTTCCGGCATTATTGCATTTCCCCCGCATAATATTTTCCCGCCTTCAATTTCTGCCAGTATGATGCAGTTCATCACTTTATCAAAATGCACCTGGCTTACGATCGCACCCTGCCTCGTACTTTCATCCAGCGGGTCGCCAACAGTTAATTGTTTTACTTTTTTTACAAACTCGGTTTTGAATTTTTCATAGATCGATTCTTCAACTAAGATCCTGCTGCCACATAAGCATATCTGTCCCTGGTTGCTAAAAGAAGAGCGCAGGGTTGTTTCCATCATTTTCTCCCAGTTACAATCTGCAAAAATGATATTTGGATTTTTGCCGCCCAATTCTAAAGACAGTTTTTTAAACATCGGCGCAGCAATGGAAGCGATGCGCTCACCCGCCCTGGTGCTGCCGGTAAATGAGATGGCTTTTATGTCGGGGTGTTTTACAATGGCTTCTCCGCATGTTGGGCCTGTGCCGTGTACAATATTTAAAACACCATCGGGTAAGCCCGCTTCCTTACAGATCTTTCCTAAAAGAAAAGCTGTGACGGGTGTAACTTCTGAAGGTTTGGCAATAACACAATTGCCTGCGGCCAGTGCCGGAGCGATCTTCCAGGTAAATAAATATAAAGGAAGGTTCCAGGGAGAAATGCAACCAACAATGCCAATGGGTTGACGGAGTGTATAGTTTACAGCTTTGTCTTCCATGCTATGGCTCTCATTGGCAAAATGCATGATACCCGTTGCAAAAAAGCGAAAGTTAGAAGAGGCCCTCGGGATGTCGACCAGTTTACTCAGCCAAAGGGGTTTACCATTGTCATTGGTTTCGGCCAAAGCCAGCTCATGAGCATTTTCATCAATGAGCTCTGCAATTTTATTAAGGATCAAAAATCTTTTTTCTACCGGTAAAACAGCCCATGCCGGGAATGCTTTTTTTGCTGCTTTAACCGCTATATCGATATCCTTTGAATTACTGTCGGGGATCTGCCCGTAAACGGATGCTGTGGATGGATCTGTATTGTCGATAAAATTCCCGCTGAGGGGGCCAATGAAATTCCCACCGATAAAATTTTCCAGGTGATATGGAACGGTTAGTTGCATAATTAAAGGTAAAGAATTTGAACTAAGAGAAAAAAGGAGAAAAAGAGCTGAATAAGGCTATGCTGTACAAGAGTGTCCTTCGACTTCGCTCAGGATAAACTGCCAATGAAGTCGAATATTGATAAGATGCTGGTTACAAAAAAAGTTTTTTAACTTACAACTCTAAAATTATAGATATGCCAGTAACAGCTCCCTTTAATTTAAAGAAATGGATAGATGAGAACCGGGGTTTATTGAAACCACCAGTGGGTAACCAGTGTGTTTATAAGGACGCAGAAAATTTTATCGTAATGGTAGTGGGCGGTCCCAATTCACGCAAGGATTACCATTTTAATGAAAGCGAAGAATTGTATTACCAGGTAGAAGGCAATATCGTATTGAAGATAATTGATGAAGGCGTTGCAAAGGACATACCCATCAATGAAGGCGATATGTTTTTGTTGCCACCCAAAACACCGCATTCGCCACAGCGCGGACCTAACACGGTTGGCCTGGTGATTGAAAAAGTGAGGGAAAATGAAGAAGACGGGTTCTTATGGTATTGCGAGAACTGCGGCAATAAATTATACGAAGAATATAAAGTGATCACCGATATCGTAACACAACTTCCTCCTGTTATGGAAGGCTTTTATAAGGATGAACAAAAACGTACCTGTAGTAAGTGTGGGGCGGTGATGGCGCCTCCAATTAAGAAAGGATAATAATACACGTTTCTCGTTTCTGGTTGTCCGTTTCTCGTTGCTTGCGAAAAAAAAGACTCTAATAATTATTACGGGAAACGGGGGAACAATTTAACGAGAAACAAGAAACGGTTTATGAAAATTGATATACACACCCATATAATGCCCGACAAAATGCCCAACTGGGTACAAAAGTTTGGCTATGGCGAATTCATTCATCTTGAGCACCGCAATTGCAAAGCCTGTATGATGAAGGGTGATAGACTCTTTCGTGAAATAGAAGATAATTGTTTTGATGCAGGCGTAAGATTGAAAGAGATGGATGAAACAGATGTTACGGTACAGGTACTTTCTACCATCCCCGTTCTGTTTAATTATTGGGCAAAGGCAAAAGACGGGCTGGAAACCTCCCGCTTTTTTAATGACCATATTGCAGAAACGGTCTCAAAAGATCCAAAGCGCTTTATTGGTATTGGAACGGTTCCTTTGCAGAATATTGATCTTGCCATAAAAGAAATGGAACGCTGTGTAAAAGAGTTGAAGATGCCGGGACTGGAAATTGGCAGCAATATCAACGGTGTTAATTTAAGCGAAGAACATTTTTTTCCTTTTTATGAGGCGGCTGAAAAGCTGGGCTGTGCCTTGTTTGTGCATCCCTGGGAAATGATGGGCGAGGAGCATATGCAGAAATACTGGCTGCCCTGGCTGGTGGGTATGCCGGGAGAAACCTCACGGGCCATTTGCTCGATGATCTTTGGCGGGGTGTTCAAAAAATTTCCAAAACTCAGGGTAGCATTTGCACATGGCGGAGGTTCATTCCCTATCACCATCGGAAGAATTGAACATGGATTCAATGTTCGCCCGGACCTGGTTGCGATAGATAACCCTGTCAACCCCAGGGAATATATTGGTAAATTCTGGATAGATAGCCTGGTGCATGATGCTACAGCTATGAATTTCATAATTGAGTTAATGGGTGAAGACAAGATCTGCCTGGGAAGTGATTATCCTTTTCCATTGGGTGAGCATCATCCCGGTAAGTTGATCGAAAGCATGAATTTCTCCAATGACCTTAAAGAAAAATTATTATTTAAAAATGCCAACGAATGGCTGGCTATTCGTTGAGCAGGTTTGGATAATCCGTAATGATCCCGTCAACGCCCATCTTTTTTATTTCTTCTATCTTCTTTTTATCATTTACGGTCCAGGGAATTATTTTCATATTCAGGTCGTGGCAATTTTTAATAAGCACATCTGTAACCATCAAAAAATTCGGACTGTAAACGGATGGGGTAAAGCCAAGGTCATTCATCTGCTTCCTGAAACTGCTCCTGTTATTTGCTTCTACCAGGAGTGAGGTTTTGATTTGGGGATAGTGTGTGTGGAGGTATTTGAGTGTTCGCATGTCAAATGACTGTATGGTCACGTACTCTTCCATTTGTTTTTCTTTGATCACTTTCATCAGCAATTCCACAAACTCTGCTGGCGCAGGGTGGTAGATACCATCAGCAACCGGCGTTGTTTTGGTTTCAATGTTGAAAAAAGGGAATGGCCTTTTCCTTGTCATCATATATTCCTTAACTGCGTCAAATACATCCGCTAACAATGGTTTTACTGCTTTTATCTTTTCCTGTTCGGTAAAAACAGGGTGTGGCCTCATTCCTACATCAAATTTAATAATGTCGGCATAATCCATTTTATACAGGTTTAAAGCTCTTTCTTCACTTTTTGCAACCAGGCCGCCACCGGGTTTTATTGTTATCTCGTGATTAAAGAACGGCTCGTGTGAAAGCAATGCTTTTTTGTCTTTGCTGAAGCTGATATCCATCTCCAGTGTGGTTACGCCAAGGTCCAATGCCTTAAGCATAGCAGGGATCGTATTCTCAGGCATTAGACCACGACTACCACGATGGCCCTGTTTATCAAAAGCATCCCATCCGCCAAGCGGAGTGTTTTTAATGGTCACGCCGGAATTATTTTTTGTTGATGAACACGAAATAGCAAAATTAGCAAGTAAAAAGACTACAAGGATCTTACTTAAAAAAGAGAAAGAATTATGCTTGAACATAGAATGTTAAATTTCGTTTGTAAAAGAAAAGGCATGAAATGATTCATGCCTCTGTATAAATTTTATAATGATCAGGGTTATGATTCGTCCTTATCATCTGCATTATTTGTGCCAAAAACCTCTTCCACGATCTCACCGGTTTCTGTCACGGCCAATACCTTATCTGTAATTTCTGCTGTTTCTGTGTCTTCGGCTGTCGAGGTTTCTTCCGTGCTGTTTTCCGGCAGGTTGTGCATATTGGTGGCCTGTACCAGTTCTTCCATCAATACCTCGGATATTTTAGGCAGGTCTTCTGCGCTGTTAATGCCAAAATAATCCATGAAAGATTTTGAAGTAGCATAAATGAGTGGCTTGCCTACAGCATCCTCATTTCTTCCTGAAATGATCACCAAATCCTTTTCAAGTAATTTCTGTACCGCGTAATCACAGTTCACACCACGGATGGCTTCTATTTCACTTTTGGTAATGGGTTGCTTATAGGCAATGATGGCAAGGGTTTCCAGCGATGCTGTGGAAAGGCGCTTTAAGAATTTGTCGCCATTCAGCTGGGCAACTGTTTTGTGGTATTCTTTTTTTGTAAGGAACTGCCAGCCGCCACCGATCTCTTTTAATTCAAAGGCATAGAATTCTGAAGCGTATTTATCACCGATGCCTTCAATGGCTGCCTGCACCTGCTCAGGTGTAGCCCTGTCTTCTATAAATGCAAGGGCGCTGTTCACCAGCTCAACCAGTTCAGGTTTGCTCAGCGGTTTATCGCTTGCAAAAATTAAAGCTTCAATATGCGGAATGATCTCTGAAAGTTCCATGTTCGATTTGATGATTTGGTAATTTGATGATTTGAAGATTTGAATAAATGGTGATGGTATTCAATTCATCATCAAATCTTCAAATCAGCTCATCATCAAATCAAATTTAACCCTGCAATGCAGCCGCACCACTTACGATCTCCGTTAACTCGGTTGTAATGGCTGCCTGTCTTGCACGGTTGTAACTGATCTTTAATGATTTTAATAATTCATTGGCATTGTCACTGGCCTTATCCATCGCTGTCATACGGGCACCGTGCTCACTGGCATTGGCATCCAATGTAGCTTTGAATAATTGTGTGTTCAGGATCTTCGGCATCAATTCAGCGATCAGCACATCTTTGCCTGGCTCAAAAATGAAGTCGGCATTTTTCTGGCCTTCTGCCTTTTCAACTTTTTGTACCGGTAAAAATTGTTCTGCAACAAAACGCTGTGTAGCTGCATTTTTAAATTCACTGTATATCAATTCAACCGCATCAACTTCTTTATTGGCAAAAGCGATCATAGCGTGTTGTGCTGCCGCCTGCACCTTGTCAAAGCTTAAACCGGTGAAGATATTCCAGTACTGGTCTATTACTTTAAAGCCATTCTTTGTAAAGTATTCAAATGCTTTTTTACCAATGGGCAATACCTGCACATTTCCTTTTGCATTTTGAGCAGGGTATTTATCCTGTATCACCTGTTTTGCCAGCTTGATAAGGTTACTGTTGTAGCCACCGCATAAACCCCTGTCGCTGGTAATAACAATGATCATTGCTTTTTCTACCGGCCGTTGGGCAGCCAGTGCCATATTTACATCACCCTCGCTGTTACTGACGATATTGCTAAGCATTTCCTGTAGTTTCTTTGCATAGGGACGCATTTGTGTAATAGCATCCTGGGCACGGCGTAGTTTTGCCGCACTCACCATCTTCATGGCCTTGGTAATTTGCTGTGTACTCTGAACGCTCTTTATCCGGTTACGAACCTCTTTTAATGCACCACTCATAGTAAATTCCTGGTTAATTTAAAGTTATCTGCCGCGGCAGCTTTTCGGGGGGCGAAGGTAATAAAAAAAGGGGTTTAAAAACCCCTGTCCAATTAATTTTATCAAGGTTTTCTATACTAAAACCGCATTCCCGGCGTAGCCATTCTTCTCATATCGCCGCCCTGGGCCTGCGCCCCGGCAAATTTCTGAAGGCGGTAGGTAAAACTGGCTATGAAATACCGGGTAAGGCGGTTGGTCCGGGTGTCAATAATGGAAGTATTAACCACACTACGGCTTATATTACTGTTTTGTTTAAAGAGGTCATATGCTGCGATCCTTACTATCCCGTTCTTCTTTTTAAACAATTGCTTTTCAAGTGAGGCATTCATGATGGCAAGGTTCTTACTTACGCTGTTTGCCAGGCCGCTATTGATGGTGTAATCAACATCATATTTTAAGATAAGCGTTTTGGTAATATCGATATTGATATTATGGCTGAAGGTCCACGCATTGCTGGAAGTATTCTGGAATGATGTCATCGCCTTGCCGGCTGCATTTTTATATTTATTATCATTGATACTGTAGCTCACCCCTGCACCCAATTCAAGCCATTCTTTATAATTGAATTCAAAAGTAAAGCCCTGGCTGATTATCCAGTTATTACCGTTTATTTTATTCCTGTCAAGGTTTTGGACCAGCCCGTTACCGGTAAATATTACACTGTCTGTTAAGCTGATATTATGATTATAATTGGCGCTTCCATTAAGCGTGATGACGTACTTCCTGTTCTTGAATGGCTTGGAAAAAGCATAAAAGCCCATCATATTGTAATAACCGTTCACATTTTCGGGAATAGATATTGTAGATCCAACGCTGTCACGTTTGGCTATTTTATTCACGATCTGGTTCCTGATGGTACTGAAAGTAAAATTAGTGAAGATCACTTTGCCGCTTACGAAATTGAAATTATTATAGGACAGGTTAACGTTGTGGCTAATGGATGGTTTAAGGTTAGGGTTACCGATCGTAGAACTCTGCGGGTTGGTAAGATCCTGTACCGGCTGCAATTGGCTGAAGCTGGGCTGGGTGGCATTCCCGGCGTAATTGATGTTAACCGATTTTGTCCTGTTGAAATTATACACCAGCCTGGCGATAGGGAAAATGTTAACCCGTTTGATGGTTTTATAAGCGCTATCCTTGGTAATGGAATTGCCCTGTAAATTAACCGGCTGCACACTGATGCCCACCGTATAATTATATTTCTTCTTGGTGGTTCTTAATGAAAGGCCGACGCGGTCATTATAAAAATCATTTTCATAGTCGTTGCTTAAAAAACTGTTCAGGATCTTTGCCTGTGTCAATGAATCCACATTAAAATTTTTCCGGTTGTTACGGGCATAACTGAAATTATGTGAATAGCTGAGATCGAGGCTGCGAAATTTATTTATGGGTTCCGAATAAGTGAACCTTATACCGTAATTACGGTTATCATTTGTCTGGTCAATATACTGGAAGCTGTTCCTCGGGCCGGGAAAAAGTCCTTCATACTGGTAGGTTAAATTGACAATGTCCTGCAAAGAATTATTTTCTGAAGTGCCGAGGCTTATGCTACTGGAAAAATTCCGGCCACGTTTCCTGAATTTATGGTTGTATAAAATTGTTGCGGCTATATTGGGCGACCTGGAATCGGTTAGATTTTTTGTAGAGCCATCAAGCGTTTTAGAGCCATCTGTTTTGCTATAGTCAAAAATATTTTTGCTGCTTGCATCACTATTACTGTAATTGATGCTGGGACTTACTTTTATATAATTGAAGGAATCGATCTGGTACTCAAAATTGAAAGTAAAGCGATGAGAGTTGCCCGATGTTAATGAATTCAGGTCCTCGTTATTGATGAAGCTGCTATTATTCAAAGATGTCTGCGTTGATTTGTCCTGCAGCAGGCTTGTATTTCTATGATTATAGGAATAACTGCCATACACACTTATTCTTTTACTCCACTGGTCACGGTAATTGAATCCAAAAGAATTGGTGGTAGAGATACCGCTGCCACCACCACCGCTAAACTGGCCTGCACTCATATTGCTCATGCCCCCCATTCCGCCCATGTCGGCCATTGCGCTCATCCCGCTGCGCATCATGCTGGTAGCGCCCCTGTTGCCGCCTCCGCTAAAGTTGAAGAGGGATGTATTTGTGTTGTTACTATTAGCAACAACAGAGATCTGCCGGTTATTATTAAAGTAATTTCCATTGAAAGACGCCTGGTAACGTTCATCTGTTCCGTAACCCGCAGTCGCTCTTCCAAAAAAACCTTTGTTCTTGTCTTTTTTTATTTCAATGTTGATGATCTTATCCGGGTCACCATCTTTTATGCCGCTCACTGTTGCCTGGTCGCCATAGTCATCTATCACCTGTATCTTGTCAACAATATTCGCCGGCAATTCTTTGGTGGCGGTCTTTACGTCGCCGCCAAAAAAGTCCTTGCCGTTCACTTTTATCCTGCTAACGCTTTTGCCCTGTGCAGTTACATTACCATCTTTATCTACCTGTACCCCGGGTAATTTTTTTAAAAGGTCTTCAACAACCGCATTCTCTTTTACCTTGAATGCATCGGCACGGTATTCAATGGTATCTTCTTTTACTACAATGGCTGCCGCAACAACTGTTACTTCATCCAGCAGCCTGGCGTCATTAACAATGATGACGGTGCCGATATCAATCGTCTTTTCCTGCTTGCTTACAGGAACAAATTTTGCAACGGGGCGGTAACCCATGTTACGAATGATTATGGAAAAACCGGAAGAGGGTACAACATCAAACCTGAATTGTCCTTTTTCATCTGTAAAAGCATAAGTAGTATCAGTTGGGTTTGATTTTACCACGAGCCCGATCACAGCCTTGTCAACTGGCTTTTTCGCTGCGGAATCTACAATGGTACCCCTGACCTGTGCCTGGGAGATAAAACTGAAGCATATTAAGACAATGCTGAATAAAATTTTTCTCATAATGTAGTGTTATATACGAACTTGTTCGTGTAAAAATAACCTACCTGGCCTGATGTAACAATTTATTTTGATGAATGGCCCTACTTTTTAACCTTAATTAACATTGTCAGAAAGTATAGGAAATGGAAACAGCTCCGGGAACAACCGACAACGCGACCTTATCGGTCATTCCATTCAATTTTTTGCCGTGCTTACGGTGGATGGCATAGTTAATAGCGTCATAAACAAGCAAAAAGCCTCCCTGGAGCATAATGGAATTTCCCCAGCCTTTGAACCGGTCGGGTCTTTTTTGATTGCCCGCTGCCCGGTTTATCCATAGACCGGCGCCGATATAGAGCACGTCCAGCCCGCTATTAATCAGGTATATTTTTTCAGCTCCTTTCTGATGTTTGAGAACTGAAGCCATTGTAGCATCATCGAATTTTGCTCTTGTATTGCCAATATAAGCCAGCCCGGCGATGGCAAGATTGATACCACCCCACATCACATTCATCTGGTGAAAATGCCGCACTTCGCTGTTATGTGTTTTTGTACCAATACCACTGCCAACAATATTCAGGACCGACCACCCGCCCAATACCAACATGGAATTTTGAGAGATATTGATACGCTCTTTTTCAAATTTGATCAGTGATTCTTTTTGGGAGAATGAGACCAGGCTGCCGGCCAGCAGGCATAAAAGCAGTGTCATTTTTTTCATGCGCAGTTTTTTTACAAAATACGTAACAATTATTATCGGAGATTGTTTCCCGGGGGTTGTTTCTTTGGCTGAAATGACCGGCCGCTGGCGAACCCCATCCAACAAACAATCCTTAACTTTGTCAACCCCGGAAACCGGGGCAATTCTGTCAATTTGGCTTTGGAAGGTTTCCAGCACCATATTTGACACAGGATTTGTCTTAGTTTAATTAATAAATCAAGAATACCTAATAATATGATCGGCGCTATTTCAAAACTTTTTGGCGGTAATAAGAGTGAAAAGGATGTAAAAAAGATCAGTCCGCAGGTTGAAAAGATCAACCAGTTCTTTGCACAATATCAATCCCTCTCTAATGATGAACTGCGGAATAAGACCGTGGAATTCAAGCAAAGGATCGCAACACATCTTGATACGATCAATACGGAAATAACTACCAGGCAAAGAACTGCAGAGGAATTACCTGTAGAACAGATCAATGCAAAGGATGTCATTTACAAAGAGGTTGATGAACTAAAAAAAGAAAAAGATAAGCAACTGGAAGTTGTGTTGCTTGAGCTTTTGCCGGAAGCCTTTGCTGCTGTAAAAGAAACCAGCCGTCGCTTTAAAGAGAATACAACCCTGGAATCCACAGCTACTGAATTAGACAGGACATTGTCTGTTAAAAAAGATAATATCATAATCGAAGGCGATAAAGCCATTTATAAGAATACATGGACCGCAGGCGGGGGCCAGGTAACCTGGAACATGGTGCATTACGATGTGCAGTTGATCGGTGGCGCTGTTCTGCATTCCGGTAAGATCGCGGAGATGGCAACGGGTGAAGGTAAAACCCTGGTGAGTACTTTGCCGGCTTATTTAAATGCATTGGCAGGTGAAGGTGTGCATATCGTTACGGTGAATGATTACCTCGCCAGAAGGGATAGCGAATGGAACGGGCCCATCTTTGAATTTTTAGGATTGCGTGTTGACTGTATAGACAAACACGAACCCAACAGCGATGCCCGCCGACATGCTTATAATGCCGATATCATTTATGGTACAAATAACGAATTTGGCTTTGATTACCTGAGGGATAATATGGTGCATACACCCGATGAAATGGTGCAGCGCAAACATCATTTTGCAATGGTGGATGAGGTGGATAGTGTTTTGATCGATGATGCCCGTACGCCATTGATCATCAGCGGGCCGGTTGGCCATAGTGATAATACCCAACAGTTCTTTGATCTTAAGCCAAGGATAGAAAAATTAGTTGATGCACAAAGAAAAGCCGTCAACCAGTTCTTGATAGAAGCAAAGAAAAAGATCGCTGAGGGAAATGATGATCCAAAAGATGGTGGCCTTGCATTGATGAGGGCACACCGTGGTTTGCCAAAGAACAGCGCCTTAATTAAATTTTTAAGTGAGCCGGGCAACAGGGTAAAATTGCAAAAGAGCGAAAATTATTATTTAGCCGATCAGCAAAAAGAAATGCCGAAAGTTGATGCGGAATTATTTTTCAACATAGATGAAAAAAATAACCAGGTCGATCTTACTGACCAGGGAATTCAACTGATCACCAGGAGTGGAGAAGACCCTGAATTCTTTATCATACCAGACATTGCAACCAAGCTGGCGGATATTGAAAAAAGCAGTTTAAGTGCTGATGAAAAATTACACAACAAAGAAGCCCTGCTGAATGATTATGCTTTAAAAGCAGACCGTATCCATACCGTACAACAATTATTAAAAGCCTATACTTTATTTGACAAGGACATTGAGTACGTGGTAATGGATGAGGCCGTAAAGATCGTTGATGAGCAAACGGGCCGTATCCTTGACGGACGCCGATATTCTGATGGCTTACACCAGGCTATTGAAGCAAAGGAAAATGTAAAGATCGAAGCATCTACACAAACCTATGCAACGGTTACACTGCAGAATTATTTCAGGATGTACCACAAGCTGGCGGGTATGACAGGTACTGCGGAAACAGAAGCAGCAGAGTTCTGGAGTATTTATAAACTGGATGTGGTAACCATTCCCACCAATGTAAAAGTTATCCGTAAAGACGACCAGGATTTTGTTTATAAAACAAAAAGAGAAAAATATAAAGCGGTAATTGATGAGGTGGAAAGGTTAAGAAGTATAGGAAGGCCATCGCTGGTTGGTACTACTTCTGTTGAAGTGAGTGAATTGCTGGCGAGGATGCTGAAGCAAAAAAATATTCCCCATAATGTACTTAATGCGAAACAACACGCCAGGGAAGCACAGGTAGTAGCTGAAGCAGGACTTGCAGGCGCTGTTACCATTGCAACGAATATGGCCGGTCGTGGTACGGATATTAAACTGGGCCCTGGTGTAAAAGAAGCAGGTGGACTAGCAATCATTGGTACTGAGCGTCACGAGAGTCGTCGTGTGGACAGGCAGTTGCGTGGACGTGCAGGTCGCCAGGGAGATCCGGGAAGCTCAAGCTTTTTTGTTTCATTGGAAGATGACCTGATGCGTATGTTCGGTAGTGAGCGTATTGCCGGGCTGATGGACAGGATGGGATATAAGGAAGGCGAAGTGATACAGCACAGCATGATCACCAAGTCAATTGAAAGGGCGCAAAAGAAAGTAGAGGAAAATAACTTTGGAATACGTAAGCGTTTGCTGGAGTATGATGACGTGATGAACAAGCAGCGTAACGTGGTTTATAAAAAACGCAGCCATGCTTTGTTTGGAGAAAGGCTGGCGCTAGACCTTGACAATGCATTTTATTCTGTTGCCGATGGTTTGATCAATTCTTTCAAGGAAGGAAATGATCATGATGGATTTAAGCTGGCAGCCATTGTGAATTTTGGGATCGATACTTCCATTACTGCAGAGGAACTGGATAAGGAAGATGTAAATGCGTTGGCTGAAAGATTGTATAACGAAGCAGTAATGCAGTATCGCCGCAAGACGGATACAATGATCCAGCAAACATTGCCGGTGATCAAAAACATTCGTAAAGAACAGGGCAACCATATTGAAAATGTTGCGGTGCCCTTCACCGATGGAAAGAAATCCATACAGGCACTTGCCAACCTCGATAAATATATAGCAACAGAGGGAAGGGAACTTAATGATGCACTGGAGCGCAATATTACTTTAGCATTGATCGATGATGCGTGGAAAGAACATTTAAGGGCAATGGATGACCTGCGTCATAGTGTACAAACTGCGGGCTATGAGCAAAAGGATCCATTGGTAATTTATAAGATAGAAGCATTTGGCGCATTCAAGCAAATGGATGACCAGGTGAACAAGGATATTGTGAGTTTCTTAAGCCATGCGCAGATACCGATGGAGCAAACCAATGCAGGCCAGATACGTGAAGGCAGGGAGCGTAAGACAGACATGAGCAAGATGCGCCAGCGGAAGGAAGAATTTGCAACTGCAGGCGGGCCTGAGCACATTAGCGCAGAAAATGATTATATTGATCCTTCAGGACCAATTAAGCAGGAGCCGATACGTGTTGAAAAAGCACCGGGAAGAAATGACCCTTGCCCTTGTGGCAGTGGCAAAAAGTATAAGCATTGCCATGGGAAGGATGTGTAAATTTTTTTTAGATAAAATAAAAACCGGTTCTGTTTAGAAACCGGTTTTTTAATATGACTAAATTCTATATTCGTTTAGTTTACTCTTTTATTTACAGGAGCATTGCTTTTCACATTCAGCTAACGTTGCGAAGGGGATCAAGCCATCGCAACCACCATAAATAAATTCCTTACACTTTTTTTCATTTTTGTCGTAGTAGTATTGTGGCATATAAGACATACAAGGTCCTGCATCCGGTTCTAACTTGCATCGCTCGGATTTTATACAGTCTTTTTTGCATTGAGTAAATATGAGGATTAAAGCCATTAGCATCAGGATGGAAACGAGCTTTTTCATATGCAGTAATTTAAGTTGAGGACAACTTTATAGCTATAATAGCTGCACCAGCACTTAATTTCAATGAAATCTACTAAGTGATCAATACCCTGCCTTCGCCCCGCCAATATTCTCAATAGGATGCCAGGTGGTTTTTATTTCCTGGAAGTCCATGATAAAATAAGGGGACTGGCCTTCTTCATTCTGCCATTTTACTTTATCGTACAATACAATTCTCTTTACATTCAATGCAGATTTTTCTTTGATCATTTTTTGTGTATCTGCATCGCTTTCACAATAACAAGTTGCATTCACATCCATATGATCGGCAAAGAATGGAGCCAGTTCAGTAACCTTACCGGTAAGAATATTTACAACACCACCCGGGAGGTCGGAGCTGTTGAGCACTTCAGCAAAGGTTACGGCGCAAAGTGGCTTTGAATTTGAAGCAAGAACAACACAGGTATTTCCGCCTGCAATGATCGGGGCGATTACAGAAACCAATCCCAGTAATGAATCATTCTGTGGTACAATTGCAGCAACCACTCCCGTTGGTTCCGGAACCGAAAAATTAAAATGCGAAGAAGCAACAGGATTTACTGAGCTGAATAATTGTTGAAATTTATCGCACCAGCCGCTGTAATAGATCAACCTGTCAATGGCAAGGTTGACTTCTTTTTCTGCCTGTGTTTTATTAGCATCCTGCTTTACCAGCTCATCAATGAATTGTGCTTTTCTTCCTTCCAGCATTTCAGCAATACGGTATAAGATCTGTCCCCGGTTAAAAGCAGCCCTTCCGCTCCATCCGCCAAAAGCATTTCTTGCGGTGCCAACGGCATCACGAAAATCTTTTCTTGAACCCAGGCAAACATTCGCAAGTTTTTCATTTTTGCTATTTGTTGCAATATAATACCTGCCCGATTCTGTTCTGGGAAATTGCCCGCCAACATATAGTTTGTAAGTTTTTAAAACTTCCAGTCTTTTTTCCGGCACATGATTGCCCGATCCGTTAGAACTGAATTTAACCGCTGATCTTTTTACTAATGTCTTTGCCATAATTTATTTTTTAGCCGGGGAGTCGGGAAGACGTTAATATTTCTTTTCGCCTTACCGTCTTACCGGCGATTATTATACAAGATTTATATAAGCAGACAATCCATGCAACCCACCCTCTCTTCCGTATCCACTTTCTTTATAACCACCAAAAGGAGATGTAGGATCAAACTTGTTAAATGTATTTGCCCAAACAACACCTGCCCTCAATTTGGTTGTCATGTTAAATATCTTGGAGCCCTTGTCTGTCCATACACCTGCGGAAAGGCCGTAAGGCGTATTGTTTGCTTTTTCAATTACTTCATCATCCGTTCTAAAACTCTGGATGGCCAATACCGGCCCAAAGATCTCTTCCTGTGCGATGCGGTTTGATTGCGCAACATTGGTAAAAATGGTTGGCCTGCAAAAAAATCCTTTGCGTGGTATTGAGCAGGAGCTTTGAAACATTTCTGCTCCTTCCTGCTGGCCGATCTTGATGTATTTATTAATGATATCTAATTGTGATCTTGAATTGATGGCGCCGATATCCGTATTCTTATCAATAGGATCACCAACAATTAAAGTTTCCAGCCTGTCTTTTAATTTCCGGACTACTTCTTTGAAAATTGATTCCTGTACGTATAACCTCGAGCCAGCACAACATACATGTCCCTGGTTAAAGAATATGCCGTTGATAACGCCTTCAACTGCCTGGTCGATCGGCGCATCATCAAAAATGATATTTGCGGCTTTACCACCAAGTTCGAGTGTTGCTTTTTTATTGGTTCCTGCAATGGCACGCTGAATTATTTTTCCAACATCAGTACTGCCGGTGAATGCGATCTTATTTATGTCGGGATGGTTAACGATGGCAGCGCCTGTTGCCCCTGCGCCGGTAATGATATTTACAACGCCGGGAGGCAGGTCAGATTCCTGTATGATCTCTGCAAGTTTCAAAGCAGTAAGCGGTGTGGTCTCTGCCGGTTTTAATACAACCGTATTTCCTGTTGCAATTGCCGGTGCAATTTTCCATGCTGCCATCAATAAAGGAAAATTCCATGGGATTATTTGTCCGGCTACACCCAAAGGTTCGGTTCTGCGGTTTGGAAAAGCATATTCTAATTTATCTGCCCAGCCTGCATAATAAAAGAAATGATTAGCAGCAGTGGGCACGTCAAAATCACGGCTTTCCCTTATTGGCTTTCCGCCATCAAGTGTTTCGATAATAGCAAACTCCCTTGCTCTTTCCTGCAGCATCCTTGCGATGCGGTAAATATATTTTGCCCTTTCTTTGGGCGGCATTTTTTTCCATACCCTGTCATAGGCATCCCTGGCGGCTTTAACGGCCTTGTTTACATCCGCGGAATTTGCTTCTGCCACTGATGATAATTTTTCTTCCGTGGCAGGGTTGATAGTATCAAAATATTTTTTGCTCAGCGGCTTTTCAAATTTACCATTGATGAACAGGTCGTACTGTGGATCTATTTTGGCAGCGCTTTTACTCTCGGGAGCAGGGGAGAGGTTTCTTGCGCTATCGAATTTTAATTTGAGCGTATTGTTTTTTGCTTTGGTCATTTTTATTTTTTTATTTCACGTAAAGGCGTTATGTTTTTTAAAGTTCGCAAAGGTTTAAAAAGGGGCTTTGCGTTTTCTTTGCCTCTTTGCGTGAAGTTAGTCGATAGAAAAATAATTCGCTGATTGGTATACACCCGTTTTCTGTTTCATCAGCTGCATTAAAATATCATTTGCCAGGCTGCTTGCGCCAAACCTGAACCATTCATTGTTCATCCAGCCTTCACCCAAAACTTCATTCAGCATAACCAGGTAATGCAACGCAAGCTTTGCTTTTGAAATACCGCCTGCAGGCTTCATCGCTATCTTTTTTCCTGTCTTGTAATAAAAATCACGGATGGCTTCCAGCATCACCAGCGTTACCGGCATGGTGGCAGCAGGAGAGATCTTTCCTGTTGATGTTTTAATAAAATCAGCCCCGGCATACATGGCGATATCGCTTGCCTTTCTAACTTTATCATAAGTAACCAGCTCACCCGTTTCCAGTATCACTTTCAACCTGGCATCACCGCAGGCTTCTTTGATAGCTGCGATCTCATCAAACACATAATTATATTCCCCTGCTAAAAATTTTCCTCTTGATATGACCATATCCACTTCATCTGCACCATTCTGCACAGCATATTTTGTATCTCTTATTTTTACGTCACGTGGCGCCTGGCCGCTGGGGAATCCTGTTGCAACGGATGCCACCTTTACGCCTGAATTTCCCAATGCCTGTTTTGCAACCTTCACCATGGAAGGATAAACACAAATGGCAGCAACGGTTGGCAGGCCTGGATAAGCATCATGCAAATGCAATGCTTTATAGCAAAGCTGTTTTACTTTTCCTTCGGTATCTTTTCCTTCCAGCGTGGTAAGGTCGATCATATTCAGCGCCAGTTTCAGGCCATTTATCTTGGTCTCATTTTTAATGCTGCGCTTGGTGAACCTTGCTGCCCTTTCCTCAATACCTACCTGGTCAACATGTGCTGATAAAGTAAAGTCAGGAATTATTTTAGTTGCGATCATTTTAATACGTTGAAAATAGTTTTAGTCGTTTAAAGCGTTTAAGCCGCTAAGACCTCGAGCGATCTTTTTATTAATTTTTCTACGGCGGCATTACCGTCTTTCGAAAATTCCTTTATCACCCGGTTTGCAATGATGACATTTATGCTAAGGCATTCATGTCCCATCAGTTTTCCCAGTCCATAGATCGCTGATGTTTCCATTTCAAAGTTAGTGATTCGGTGATTATTAAAACTGAAATGCGTCAGCTTATCAACAAGTCCGGGGCTGCTCAGTCCCAGGCGTAATATTCTACCCTGCGGGCCAAAGAACCCGGGACAGGTTACGGTAATGCCTTTATGAAAACCTTCACCGAATTTCTTCAATAGCATTTCGCTGCCGCTGAAAGCGTAGGGATTGGTAATGGCTGTATCCAGTTTTGCCTGGCTGATGAATGCTTCGGCCATTGCTTTATCTGCAGCCGTTTTTTCATAGCTGTAAAAATTGAGGAGGTTATCCAGTCCCAGCCCGTGCGATGACGCAACAAAGCTATCAACAGGAATATCGGCCTGCAGTGATCCTGATGTTCCAAATCGTATGATATTGAGTTTGGTCAAATCCTTTTTGATCATCCTTGTTTCAAAATCAATATTGGCAAGGGCATCCAGTTCATTAAAAACGATATCAATATTATCGGGGCCGATGCCGGTGGAGATAACCGATAAATGCTTATTTCCTATGTAGCCGGTATGGGTAATGAATTCACGGTGTTGCAACTGGTGTTCGATCCTGTCGAAATGCTTACTTACTTTTTTAACCCTGTCGGGATCACCTACAACGATAATGGTATTGGCGAGTTCTTCGGGCCTTACATCCAAATGATAAATGCCACCGCGGCTGTTGATGATCAGTTCCGATTCCGGTATTCTTTGCATAGCTAAAAGTTAAAGAAATAAAGATACCAAAATGAATTTGATGGATCATCGTTGTTCGTGAGGATTTTTCCGGTCGGTGGAGACACCGACCAGGGCAGGGTTCTTAACTCTCCATCGTCATATAATCAAGGTTGCCATTCTCATCGGTGTTGATCACCACCAAGTAATTGGTGAGTTCTTTTCCTATGGAATAATCAAATATTGCAAATTGTTCTGCGCTGTCGGGATATAGACCAACCCTTACCAACCGGAGGTTCTTTAATAGTTGCTTTGATTTGTCAGGCGTTTTTACACCCGGCCCTATTAATGCGTCCAGGTCATCGGTGGCAAGTTCTTCCAAATGATGTTCCATGTAAAACCGTACCGTATCTTTTTCTTCATCATCATAATCGTCCTGGATATATTTCCTGTTTTTCAGGTCATGTATCCTTATGTTCTCAATAAACTGCTTTACGATCTCTAATCTTTTAATATCGATCGTGCTGTTCTCAAAATTCAGATCGATCTGAATTTTTGTGCTGTTGAAATCAATATCCACATCATAGTATTCTTCGAGTGACGAAGGATCGAGAACTCCAAAATGAGGTAACTTGATATTTGACATTTTTAAGCAGGGATAATTTAGTAATTATTTTTTTACAGGCTTTGCAACCAGGGGTGGTTCTTTGAATGGCATTTCAAGATGATGCATTGTAAAGCTCCAGATGTCAACCGCTTCATCAATTTGTTTGCTGGTTGGCTTACCTGCGCCATGACCGGCATTTGTTTCAATGCGTATCAATACAGGATTATTACCCGCATTGTACTCCTGTAAACGTGCGGCAAATTTGAAAGAGTGCGCTGGTACCACGCGGTCATCATGGTCTGCCGTTGTAATTAAAGTAGCAGGATATCTTGTACCTGCCTGCAGGTTATGATAAGGTGAATACTTTAACAAAAAAGGAAAATGATTTGCAGAATCTGAAGATCCGTATTCCGGCGTCCAGCCCCAGCCAACGGTGAACTTTTGAAACCTCAGCATATCCATTACACCAACCGCGGGCAGGGCTACCCTGCAGATATCGGGGCGTTGTATCATAGCAGCGCCAACCAGCAAACCGCCATTACTTCCGCCACGCATGGCGATCTTTGTTTTATTGGTGTAATTTTTTTCAATAAGGTATTCTGCTGCATAAATAAAATCATCAAATACATTTTGTTTTTTTTCAAGCATGCCGGCACGGTGCCATTTTTCTCCGTATTCACTTCCGCCACGCAAATTCACGGATGCATAAATACCGCCCTGCTCAATGAAAAAAGCATTGCTGATGCTGAAAGCAGGGGTAACGGGAATATTGAAGCCACCATAGCCATAAATAAGCGTGGGATTATTGGCATCCTGCTTCATTCCTTTTTTATAAGTAAGGAATATGGGCACTTTGGTTCCGTCCTTGCCCGGAAAGAAAACCTGCTCGGTCACAAAGTCATCCGTATTTATTTTTAATTCTGTTTTGCGAAACTGTGTTGATTTACCCGTAGCAATATTGTACCGGTAGATCTGTGGTGGCGTAGTAAAAGAAGAGAACGTGTAAAATAATTCTTTGTCTTTTTTCTCGCCGCTGAAACCGGTCGCTGTTCCAATGCCGGGAAGTTCTATTTCCCTCACAAGCTTTCCTTCGTAAGTATATTGCTGTACTTTGGTTGATGCATCTTTAAGATAATGGGCAAACAAATAGCCGCCGCATTTGCTTACTTCCTGTAATGCCATGTCCTGTTCAGGAATGATGGTCACCCAGTTTTCTTTTGCCATCCCTGTGTCTGGTTTCTCTTCTTCTTCCTCTTCTTCTTCACCTGTTTTTAAAACGGCTTTTATGGATACGACCTTATAATTGGGAGCGCCGTCATTGGTACGCACCAGTAATTGATTATCTACATTATCGATGACATTCGATTCTGTTTCAAAACCCGGGATAAGAACGGCAAAGCGCTGGTGGGCGAAATTATTATTATCAATGAACCATATTTCACTGCCGCTTGTGCCCTGTGAAGACCTGATCAAAAGAAAGCGCCCGTCTTCTGTTAAGGATATATTGTAATATCGTAAGGGTTGATAGATATCCTGGAAGTATAATTCATCATCTGCCTGTTTTGCCCCCAGCTTATGAAAGAAGATCTTATTGAATTTTGTTTGCTTACTCATTTTTGAAGATTCATCGGGCTTATCGTAACCACTGTAAAAAAATCCTTCATCACGCTGCCAGCTAAATCCGCCGAACTTGGTCCATAGTATTTTATCCTTAAGAACTTTTTTTGTTGCAGTTTCCATGATATGGACTTCCTTCCAGTCGCTGCCTGCTATGGAAACGGAATACGCAAAATACTTTCCTGACCTGCTGAAGCTGTAGCTGCCCAATGCAGCAATCCCTTCTTTATTAAGTGTGTTGGGATTTAAAAAAACTTCGGGCTTGCCGGTAAGACCCAACTGCCTGTACATGATGGCCTGGTTTTGCAATCCATCATTCTTAAAATAATAATAATAGTTGCCTTTTTTTGACGGCGATGAATATTTGGGATAATTCCAGAGTTGTTTAAGGCGGTTACGGATCTTTTCCCTGTCCGGCAAAGTTGCCAGGAAATCAAAAGTTACTTTGTTCTCTTCCTGTACCCAGGACTTTGTTGCTGCGCTGTTGTCATCTTCCAGCCAGCGGTACGGGTCTTCTACTTTCCAGGCGTTAAAATAAGTATCAACAGTATCCACTTTTTTTGTGACAGGATATTTTAATTGGGAAATTCCCAAAAGCGGCATTAAAAGAAAGAGAAAGGAATATATTTTTTTCATTGTGCAATAATTAAAAATCATGAAGAAGAGAGTGTTCAGGCCGCTTAAAGCGTCCCGACCATTTATTAAGTAACCGTGCTTAAAAATACGCTCAACAGGCAAATTAAAAAAATGCCCAGGTAAAATTGCCGGTCTATTGATCGATAGGAGCTGAGGCTTCATGGTCCATTCTTTTCTTTTTGCGAAGCCGCTTAGGCCCATACCAAAGCCAGAAGCCGGATAAGGTGAGCATGAGTAAAGAAAGCCCCATGATGGTGGTATATGATAATTTGTACTGGTCCTTTTTGGTATTAAATAAAACGTCGAGAATGGTGCCGTCATGAATATTCTCAATGATATCTGACCTGCGCCGGTCAACCAGCAGAACCTTACCATTGGTTCCGTCCAACTGAACTTCCCAGTAGTCGTCCGCAAAAACAAATTTCACCATGCCTTTTTGTGGCCTGGCATCGATCCTTTCAAGTTCAGTAGATAATTTGGGAGAAACAGAATCATGCAAAGTTTTAATTGCAATGGTTTGAAGACTATCGAATGGCAGCCATGTTTTAAGATCGGAAGATATTCCTTTGGAAGTTGGCGGAAGAATAAGACCCCAGGAATTTTTTTTCCATCCCAATAACAAGCCGGTTATAGAAACAACCAGGAAAAAAGCAAACAGGAAGATCGCGATCGTGCGGTGGATCTTTCTTAAAACCCTTATCAGGTTTGCGGATTTATAATAGGGAGATGATTTAGTAGTCATTTAAGTATGATTGTTTAATGCTGTTTTAATCTATCCCAAGTGGCTCAAAATTCCTGCCATGGCAATTGTTACAATCTCCCGTAAATATAGGACGTAACATATGTTTGATGGGTTCTTTAACTCCCGGTGTACCAATAAGTGTGGCAAATAAGCCTCCTCCAAAATCGATCTCCTTCGTTGTATAAAAATTGCCCAGCTTATCACCTGTGATCGTAGCAACTAATTTGCCACCTGCCCTGGGCTGGGTATAAAGTTTAACGACGGGATTCTTATAGATCTTTGACCGGTCCTCATCATACACAGAACCCGCTACGATAAAGCAACCCGTGCCCTTTCGTCCTTTTACATGGCAGGACTGGCAATTGATCCCGAAAAAATGGCTTCCAATACCATTGGGTTTACTGATCATTACCGGGCCGCAATTTGACATATCAGCCGGTTCCGAAATATTTGGTTGGGGTACTGCAACAAAAGATTCGGAAATTAATATGATCGCAACAGTTGTAAGCAATAAAATGAAACTGATTTTTTTTCTGTGCATGCTCTTTGATTGAACAGGGTTAATTATTTCACTTTAAAAATACGCTTTTTATACAATTAGGAGATGGGCTCTTCCCCCGGTAAAAGAAAAAGCAGGTGCTAATTTTCATTAACCCTGCTTTTTAATTATATAATTTTTATTGCTTATTTTATGCCATACTTATGTTGGTATCTTTCAGCCAGTTGTTTTTGCTTATTGTTAAGTTCAACCTGCCGCCCCTGTATAAATGCGTGTGTGATGATATTCGTTCTCATATCCAGGATATCACCTTCGCTTACCACGATATTGGCATCCTTGCCTTTTTCAATACTCCCTGTTCTGTCGGCTATGCCTAAGATGTTTGCGGTATTCAATGTTATGGCGCTAAGGGCCTCTTCTTTTGTTAAACCATAGGCAACTGCAGTTCCTGCATTAAATGCAAGGTTGCGGTAACGGGCGCTTTCATCATTGTCATTGAGGGTAAACAATACGCCTGCTTTTTGCAACACCGCCGGTGTTTTAAAAGGCTGGTCAATATCATCATCAACCATTGTTGGTAAATTATGCAACTGGTCCAGTATTACCGCTATATTGTTTTGCTTTAAAATATCTGCGATCTGCCAGGAATCCACTGCGCCTACCAGCACCACATCAAAACCAAATTCTTTTGCAAAGTCAATCGCCAGCAACATTTCTTTTACGATATTACAATGGATGAAAAGCTTTTGCTTTTTGTCGAACAGGTTCCTTACAGCCTCAAATTTCAGGTTGGTATTTTCGTGTTTGCCTTCTGCGAGGTAAGACCTGGCTTCACGGAAAAATATTTTTACGTTCTCGATCTGCTCCAGTCCTCTTTTTACCGGGTCAACAGCAGGCTGCTGGCCTCCGCCAAATCCGCCTCTTCCGCGATTGCGGTTCAGTAAAGAAGGCATACGAAAGTGTATGGCCACATCTGTTCTGTATGCGGCGTCTTCCCAGTTCCATGCGTCTAACTGAACAACGGAAGAAGAACCTGAAATAATACCGCCATCGGGTATTACGTTCGCCAGTAAAATTCCGTTGGTGCGTAAAGTGTTGATGATCTTTGAATCGGTATTGTAAGCAACAATGGAACGTATGCTTGCATTCATTTCACCGATCTCGCTGCCATCGGCTGTCGATCTTACGCTGGGTATTTCAACAAGGCCCAGTTGCGTAGAAGCCAGTATCAAACCCGGGTAAATGTGTTTACCGGCACAGTCAATGATTTTAGCGCCGGATGTTGAAACACCCGAACCTACTTCGGTAATTTTCCCATTGGTTAACACAACTGTTCCGTTATTGATCACCTGGCCATTGCCAACATGTATCGTTGCATTGGTGAGGGCGATCTTTTCTTTTTGTGCGGCCGCCGGGTAGACCGTTTCCTGCGCAGAAATATTTGTTATCGCTACCTGGGATACTATATAAAAGAATATCTTTTTCATAAATTACTTTTTCAGGGTTTAATTATTTTCTTCTGCTTCATCCGCATCAACAGCAAGCAATGCATGCTGATGAAAGTTGTGATCACCACAGGCATTAATGATCTCCAGCCTCGGCCTTGCCCGCTGGAAATTTGCACCGGCAGCACCGCCACCCGCTGTTCTTTTTGCTGCAGCTAATTTTTGTACAAGCCTTGCTCTCTCGGTCCTGTTTTGTATGCGCATGGCCGCATCTTTTTCCCTGTCGAAATAAATGGTACCGTCAACAATTGTTTTTTCGGCTTTTGCATAAATGGACAATGGATTATCACTCCACAATACAAGGTCGGCATCCTTGCCAACTTTTATACTTCCAACCTTGCTGTCAACATGCAACATTTTTGCAGGATTGATGGTAACCATTTTCAATGCATCCTCTTCAGTCATGCCGCCATATTTTACACTCTTGGCTGCTTCCTGGTTAAGGCGCCGGGCCATTTCCCCGTCATCAGAATTTATGGCCACGTTGAGACCTACCTTGCTCATAATTGAAGCATTTTGCGGAATGGCATCAATAACTTCTACTTTATACATCCACCAATCGCTGAAGGTTGATGCATTGGCACCGTGTGCTTTCATTTTATCTGCAACCTTATAGCCTTCTAAAATATGGGTGAATGTATTTACAGTAAATCCAAATTTGTCTGCCACTTTCATCGCCCCATTGATCTCGCTCTGCACATAAGAGTGACAGGTTATAAATCTTTTCTTATTCATGATCTCCACCAACGCATCCAGCTCAAGGTCCCTGCGAACGACCATTGCTGTAGCTCCTTTTTTCTTATTATTTTCTTCGGCTGCCTTCCAGCTCTTTTGATAATCTGATGCTCTTTGAAAAGCATCCATCAATACCTGGTCAACACCCATCCTGGTATCAGGGAAACGTGTATTGCCCTGTGTACTTGAACTTCTTTTTACATTTTCGCCCAATGCGAATTTGATGAAGCCATCTGCACCTGCGAATTTCAGGTCATTGTCATCAGCACCCCAGCGTAATTTTATCAATTGTGTTTGCCCGCCAATGGTATTTGCAGAACCGTGAAGGATATGAGAGCTTGTTACGCCACCACTTAGCTGGCGGTAAATATTTATATCCTCAGGGTTAAGGTTATCGGCGATCCTTACTTCTGATGTTACACTTTGGCCGCCTTCATTAATTGAACCGGCAGCAATATGCGAATGCTCATCAATGATCCCGGCCGTTACATGCTTACCTGTGCCGTCAATTATTTTTGCTGTAGCATCAGAAAGATTTTTTCCGATAGCTGTTATCTTGCCATTCTTAACCAATACATCTGTTGCTTCAAGTTTGCCTTCTTTTTCACTGGTCCAAACAGTAGCATTTTTTATTAAGATATTTTCCTGCTTTGGCAGTTCTTCCCATCCATAACTTAAGAACGGGTAAGTAACTTTTCCTAAGACCAAAGGTTGTTTGGGCCTTACGGTATCTGCTTTTTGTTCTGTTTTTTTATCGAATGTGGCTGTCCAGGTAAAAGTATTTCCCTGTGCATCTCTTCCGGTACCGTTCCAGGTTGTACCTGTTACAGCACCGCTTAAAATTGTTTCCCTTGCATTTTGTCCACGCCCTTCGGTATAACTTAGTTTAACCAGTTTACCATCATAGCTATATTTTCCTGCCAGGGTATCCTTACTTATAAAATTGGCAACGCCGCCGTCTTTCAGGTCAAGTGTGTAAGCTTTGGTACCTGCATTTGTGTTCGCAATTAAATTATAGGTTCCTTTTGTGTCGTACCAGTTCTCATCTTTAACTGCATTTCTCATTCCCTGTGTCCAGTTTTGTAAGAGCACAGTTTTTTCTGCGAAGACAGGTCCTGATGTAACCAGGAAGTTGGCGATCTTACCTGCATCAAGGCTTCCGATCTTATCATATACACCCAATAAACTTGCGGGTGCTTTTGTTAATGCATCAAGCGCTTTTGCTTCTGTTAATCCATATTCTATTGCTTTGCGCAGGTTAGCCATAAAGTCGGCTGTATTGGTAAGGTCGGCAGTAGTAAGACAAAAATTGATGCCGGCTTTTTCAAATGCTGCTGCATTGCCAGGGGCAAGTTCCCAGTGCTTCAGGTCATCGAGGCCAACAAAGCGCAGGTCGTTTGCATCATCCACATCCATGGCGGCAGGATAATTCAGTGATAAAATAAATGAGGCTTTTGTACCTGCAATTTCCTTTATCCTTTGGTATTCGTTACCGCCGCCTTTAATAATATATTGTACACCAAATTCGTCGCCAATGCGGTCTGCCCTAAGGTCATTCCATTTATCATTCGCATCAAATATCTGTGGCAGGCTTTGGTTTTCCAGCCAGCTTTTTAAAGAAAGGTTCACGCCTTCAGAAGCAGGGTTAGACTTATACCATTGTGCATCCAGGTAGGTTTGACGTAATAAAGCGATCATACCCATCATTGAGCCTGGATAGCTTTGGCCGGATGTTCCCCTGCTGAAAGAATAATGAGCAGAGGCTCTCTCCTTTACAAAAACAAAATTATCAGCCTGGTTTGCCAGCGTAACAAATGCGCCTGTACCTCTTGCAATACCATCTTTCTGGTGTGTTAATGCCGACCCAAAACCAATATCCCTTAAGGTCTTTGCTTTTGTATCATCGGTGGTGAATATTTTATAAGCTTCGGTTTCACTTTTAATGGCCTGGTTCCAGCCATAAGCTCCTTTAGTGTTCGAGGTCATTTGTGTTGGCCTGAAAAAGCCGCCACCTGCAGCCGGAGCCTGCTGGCGTTCGGCAGCAGTAATTCCATAATCACTGTAAATATCAATGAACGCCGGATAGATGTACTTGCCATTGCAGTCTATGACCACGGCGTCTTTGGGAATGGGGAGGTTAACGCCAACGCTTTCGACCTTTCCCTGGCGGATGACCAGTGTTGCGTTTTGCAAGGTAGTCTGGGCATCCTTTACAATAGTGGCGTGGGTAAAAGCATAAGCGCCATCTTTTGGGCTTGCCACATCATTCAAAGGTGAGGTGGTCTGTGCGTTCAGCAACTGTTTAATACTTAAAAAAGCAAACAGCAATAACAGGAATTTAAGTTTTCTCATGCGATCGGTTTTGGTGTAGTTTGGGCGATAAATATAACAAATGATTAAATGTAAATATCGTCAGCCATAGAATTTAGTTAAGTGTAATATGTATTTTTACGCTGCCGGCTAAAAAATATAACTTTACCAGCCATAATTGATGGAACAGTTTTTGCGACCAGGAAAGATCATGAAAAAAATAACCGTAATAATTCTTTTTTTAGCGTCAGGGGCAGGGGCGTATGCACAAACGGCAACACCGGTTCTTACAGATAGCCCGAGGGTAACGGTTACTAAAGATCCGCGTTTGGATATACTGGCAAAGGTGGAAGCCGAATTCAATAGTATGTCGGCCCGGTTTGCAAAGGGCTACCGCTTACTGGTATTAAAAAGCGATAACAGGGATTACTCCATGAAAGTGAGGGCATACCTGCTACAGACATTCCCGGATCAAAAAGTGATCATGACCTACCAGGCACCCTTTATAAAATTAAAATTCGGGAATTTTACAGAGAAGGAAGAAGCGGAAAGGTACAGGGATATGATCATACAAGGGCGTGTGGTAACGGGCAATATCTATCTTGTGGCAGAGACGGTGGAAGTAAAACCCGACAAGAATAAGGAAGAAGAATTATAATAGCGCTTAACGCATTTGAACCACATAGGAACATAAATAACATAAGCCTATGTTTCCTTCTGTTCCTATGTGGTTCAAATTTCTCCATAAATACTCCTGCATTATTGCTCTTTTTTATCCGATAGTTATCGGATTCGCCACTTTAGGGTTATTTTTATTGCATGATTAAAGAGAGTATACAAAAGCTGGCTAAGGATCATGCAAAGGAATTTATTGAGATCCGCCATCATTTACACGCACATCCCGAATTAAGCTACAAGGAATTTGAGACCTCGGCATTTGTTCAGCAAAAATTAAAGGACTGGGGTATTCCCTTAGAGGTTAAAGCTGTTACCGGTGTTGTTGGACTGATAAAAGGAAAGAATCCCGGCAAAAAAATAATTGCATTGCGTGCTGATATGGATGCACTGCCCATCATCGAAGAAAATAATGTAGACTATAAATCAAAGAACATTGGCGTAATGCACGCCTGCGGTCATGACGTACATACAACCTGCCTGCTTGGCGCCGCAAAAATTTTAAATGAACTAAAGGATGAATGGGAGGGAACGGTAAAACTGATCTTTCAGCCCGGTGAAGAAAAAAATCCCGGCGGTGCAAGCCTCTTAATTGCTGAAGGTGTGCTGGAAAATCCGAAACCCGAAAAAATATTTGCCTTACACGTTCACCCGGGTTTGGAAGTTGGGAAGCTGAGTTTCAGGAACGGCATGGTGATGGCAAGCGCCGATGAAATTTATATTTCGATAAAAAGCCAGGGCGGGCATGCGGCGTCCCCGCATTTTACAGCCGATACTATTTTAATAGCATCGCAACTGGTGGTAAGCCTGCAGCAGATCATTAGCAGGAATAACAGCCCCTTCAATCCTTCTGTGTTGTCCATTACTTCTATCCAGGGTGGAAATACCACCAATGTCATTCCATCCGAAGTAAAACTGATGGGCACATTCAGGGCAATGAATGAAGAGTGGCGTTTTAAGGCACATGAACTGATAAAAAAACAAACCATTGAACTTGTAAAAGCAATGGGAGCCGAAGCTGATGTACATATAGATGTGGGTTATCCTTTTGTTTTAAATAATGAAACGCTCGGTAATGCCACAATAAAAAAAGCAGGAGAATATTTGGGAGAAAAAAATGTTGAAGAAACGGAGTTAAGGATGGGTGCAGAAGACTTTGCTTATTACTCTCACCAGGTTCCTGCCTGCTTTTTCAGGCTGGGTGCAGGTAACAAAGCAAAAGGTATTACCAGCGGGGTGCATACACCTACTTTTAATATTGATGAAAAGGCAATTGAGATAGGGATGGGGATGATGGCGTGGTTGGGAGCGGATGCCCCCTCCGCCCCTTAAAAGAGGAACTGAAGGCAGGTGTATAAGAACAGAATTAGTATTTAATAGACAGATAGTTTATTGATTTGCATAGAAATCATTTTAAAGGTTTTCAAAACTTAGTTCAGTTATTTCCTGTCCTATGCAGCAGGGAACATTGAATTGAGGTTCCCCTTCAGGGGGGCAGGGGGCATGAAAATAGCATTTCACGGCGCGGCAAGAACAGTAACAGGATCCAAGCACCTGCTCACTTTAAATAATGGTAAAAAATATTTGCTCGACTGTGGCATGTTCCAGGGACTGGGAAAAGATACCGATGCCATGAACCGGCAGTTTGGTTTCGATCCTGCTGAAGTCACACACCTCATCTTATCTCATGCACATATTGACCATTGCGGTTTGATACCTAAGCTTGTTGCTGATGGCTTCAATGGAAAAATATTTTGTACGCCGGCTACCGCAGAATTAACCGCCGTGATGCTGGAAGACTCTGCAGGCATACAGGAGAACGAGATCAAGTATGAAAATAAAAGAAGGGCGCAGGAAGGATTGCCATACCTGAAACCTTTGTACGATACAGCGGCGGCACTGGCGGCGCAGGACCATTTTGTAAAAGTGGAATACGATAACTGGTTTACTATTGATGAGAACATTGATGTACAGTACACTGATGCAGGCCATATCATTGGCAGCGCCGCGGTTCATTTGAAGATAAAAGAAGAGGGGAAAGTTACAAGGCTCACTTTCAGCGGCGATGTGGGAAGGTACCGTGATGTTATCTTAAAATCTCCCGCAGAATTTTCGCAGGCAGATTATATCATCATAGAATCTACTTATGGCAACAGCCTGCATGATAATGCAACCACAACACCCGACCAGGTTTTGCATTGGATAGAAAAAGCATGCCTGCAGAAAAAAGGAAAGCTGATCATCCCCGCATTCAGCGTGGGGAGGACGCAGGAAATATTATTTGCGCTCAACCAGCTTGAAATTGAAAGAAGGTTACCCGACCTTGATTATTTTGTGGACAGCCCCCTGAGTGTAAAAGCAACCGAGATAGTAAAGCACTACCCGCAATATTTTAATAAGACTATCCAAAAGATCCTTGAATCGGATAATGATCCCTTTGGTTTTAAAGGATTAAAATTCATTAAATCTGTTGATGAATCGAAGATGCTGAATTTCCGCAACGGGCCATTCGTCGTCATTTCTGCCAGCGGCATGGCCGATGCAGGAAGGGTAAAGCACCATATCAGCAACAATATAGAGAGCAGTCGCAATACAATTTTATTAACGGGTTATTGTGAGCCGCGTTCTTTGGGTGGCAAATTAATGGCAGGCGCAAAAGAAGTAAATATTTATGGCGTATTGCATGAAGTAAATGCAGAGATAGGTTCCATACGCAGCATGAGTGCACATGGGGATTATGATGACCTTTGCCAGTTCCTTGCATGCCAGGATCCAAAGCAGGTAAAGCGTGTGTTTGTGGTGCATGGTGAATATAATGTTCAGCAGGAATTTCAGCACCGGCTGATCCATAAAGGTTTTACCGATACAGAAGTGCCGGAGATGCATTCCGAGGCAGGACTGAGTTGATTTTATTTTTGAACCACATAGGAACATAGAATATGCTATGCTGAATTCTATGTTATCTATGCTCCTATGTGGTTCATTTTTTTTTATTTTTTTAAAAACTGTTCATGAGAAAAATTCTAACTGCTTTTATTTTAGTGTCTTCTTTATTCAGTAATGCGCAGGACCTGAAATATTATTTGCCGGATTCTGTTAGTTATGATCCTGCCATACCCAAGCCCAAAGACATTATCTACCATGAAGTGGGAGAGTGGCATGTTACACATGACCGTTTGGTAAATTATATGAAGGCTGTTGCAGCGGCGGCGCCGAACAGGATCAAAATAGAAACGATGGGATTTACTTACGAGAACCGCCCACAGGTTCTGCTCATCATCACTTCTCCAAAAAATCATCAGCGCCTTGAGGAAATAAGACAGCAACATGTTCAGCTCACAGATCCTGCAAGATCCGCTTCATTGAATATTGACAACATGCCCATTGTTATATGGATCGGGCATTCCATCCATGGTAATGAACAAAGCGGAACCAATGCTTCACTGTTAAGTGCATATTATTTAGCGGCAGCACAGGGGAAACAAATTGATGAGCTATTGGAAAATACGGTCATTCTTTTTGATCCGTCATTTAATCCCGATGGTATGCAAAGGTTTTCAACCTGGGTGAACCAGCATAAAAGTAAAAACCTTGTAAGCGATCCAAACGATAGGGAGTTCAATGAAGTATGGCCGGGTGGCCGTTTCAATCATTACTGGTTCGACCTGAACCGTGACTGGTTGCCGGCTGTGCATGTTGAAAGCCAGAACCGCCTGAAATGGTTTCATATGTGGAAGCCCAATATCCTTACAGATCACCACGAGCAGGGAAGCAATGCCACATTCTTTTTTCAACCCGGTGTGCCATCAAGGGTAAACCCGTTAACACCGGATAAGAACCAGGAGCTGACCGCAAAGCTGGGAAAATTTCATGCGGCATATTTAGACCGAATCGGATCATTGTATTTTACCAAAGAGAACTATGATGATTTTTATTATGGCAAGGGATCAACCTATCCCGATATCAATGGCGCTATTGGTATTTTGTTTGAGCAGGCTTCATCAAGAGGACACCTGCAGCAAACAGCCAATGGCTTACTGAGTTTTCCTTTTACAATAAAAAATCAATTCGTCACTGCCCTTTCAACTTTGGAAGGAGCGAAGTATTTGCGAAAAGAATTTTTGCAATGGCAAAGGGATTTTTATAAGAACTCGGTTGCAGAAGCCGCTGCCGATCCTGTTAAAGCTTATGTTTTTGGAGATGCAAATGATGTAACAAAAACAAACCTGTTCGTACAAATGTTGCGCAGGCATCAAATACAATTCTATACTTTAAAAAAAGATATACAGGCCGATGGTTATAAATTTTTGAAAGATGCTGATATCATTGTTCCGCTTAACCAGCCTCAATACAAAGTAATACAGACTATCTTTCAAAAGACATTAAATTATAAGGACAGTTTATTTTATGATATCACTGCATGGACGATGCCCCTGGCTTTTGGTTTGCCGAGCGCAGAATTGAATGCAACTACATTTAATGATGGCCTTTTTGGAAATGCAGTGAATGAAAATGTTACACGTGCACAGGTCAGGGGCGGAAAAAGTGATTATGGGTATTTGATACCATGGAGCGAATTGCTTGCCCCGGCAGCTTTGTATGAACTTCAAAATGCAGGACTGATCGTTAAGGTTGCAACGTCTCCTTTTCAAATAACGATCAATGGAACTAACCGCTCATTAAGTGCAGGAACATTATTCGTGCAGGTGCAGATGCAGAATATGACTTCGGATAAAATATTTGAGCTCATAAAAAATACGGTTGAGAAATATGATCTTGTAGCAGAAGCTGTTTCAACAGGCGCATCAAATTCCGGCAGCGACCTCGGCAGCAGTAAGTTTACTGCTATTGCAAAACCTTCCATTGCCATGCTCGTTGGGCCGGGCGTAAATGAAACAGATGCCGGTGAAGTATGGCATTTGCTGGATCAGCGAATGAATATACCGGCAACACATTTAGAGATCGCAACCTTCAACAGGGTGGAATTAAATAAATACAATACCATAATAATGGTTGGCGGCAGCTATGCAGATATTAATAAAGAAAAACTGAAAACATGGGTGCAGGCAGGGGGAAACCTCATTTTACTGGAGGAGGCAGTTAGCTGGGCCAGTCAGAATGGTATCAGCGAAGTGAAATTCAAAAGGGCAAGGCCAGCTGTTGATAGCGTTCAAAGACTTGTATATAATGACCGTGGCCAGGTATCCGGCGCCCAGCAAATGAATGGCGCCATCTTCGGTTCGGAAGCTGACCTTACACATCCCCTGGCTTATGGCTATGATCAAAAAACGATAAGCCTGTTCAAAGGCAATAAGGTCTTCATGGAAAAAAGCAGGAATCCATACGGCACGCCGTTTTATTACGGCGATAAACCTTTGCAAAGCGGCTGGGTAAGTAAACAGAATTACGATGCCATAAAAAATTCAGCCGCAGTTGTAGTGAACACATCCGGCAGCGGCAGGATCATCAATATCGCAGATAATCCCAACTTCAGGGCATTCTGGCTGGGCGGCACAAAGCTGATGATGAACGCCATTTTTTTTGGAAAGATCATTGATGCAGCTTCGGGAAGAACGGAATAGCCAACCTCTGTCACTTCATTACATGGAGTTGCCGGAAGAGAAAATTGTATACACCAAAAAATAATTAAAATCTTTGTACAGCAAAAGCACTGATGTCAAAACTGTGCGCCCTGCGTTGCATCATTTCACAAACTATTTTGCCTGTACCCGGCCCTTCAGAAATGCCAAGCATGGCGTGCCCGCCGGCGATCACAACATTGGCAAGGTTTGAAACTTTGCCAATATATGGCAAACCATCCGGGGTTACCGGTCTTAACCCGTTCCATATTTTATCGGTTGGCGGAAAATCTATTTTAAGGCCCGGGTAAAAATTCTTTGCGGAATCATAAATGCCCTGCATACGTTTTACCAGTACTTTATTATTGATACCGCTTAATTCCATTGTGCCGCCGATCCTGAGCTGGTGATTCCATGGCGTTATTGCACATCTTCCATCAACAAGTATAGCAGGGTATTTGATATTTTTTTCTACGTGCTCATAAGTATAGCTGTATCCCTTACCCGGTTGTAATAATAATTCAATGCCCATCATTTTTGCAACAACGGGTAACCATGATCCTGTTGCCAGTACGATCTCGTTGCAATCGAATTTTCCCTTGTCGGTGATTATTGCCGAAATATTTTTTCCCGATCTTTCAAAACCTGTAACTGTTGTATTCAACTGAAACCGGATGCCTTTTTTTTCCAGGTTGTTTTTTAAAGCCATCATTAATTTGCCGGGGTTAAAATGACAATCATCTTTGAACAGGACTGCTCCCGCAACATCCAGTTCTACATCCGGCTCCAGTTGCTGCACTGCATTTTTATTTAAGCGCTCTACTTTCAGCCCGAATTTTTCCGCGTCATCGGCCATATGAAATTCGTGATCAAGTGTCTTTTGCTGCTTACACATCATCAGGCAGCCCTTCTCTTCCATGTCAAACACGTCACCGATATCATTCCGCATTTCATTGATCAGCTTACGGCTCAGTTGTAAAATGTTATTCAGGTGCGGAGAATTTTTTTCAACAGTTCCTGTATTGCTGCTCTTCCAGAAATGAAAGCCCCATTTCATGAGGTCGAGGCTTAGCCTTGGTTTTATGTAAAAGGGCGATGTTGAACTCAGCATCCATTTTAATCCCTGCGAAATAATGCCGGGACTTGCCAGTGGCACAAAATGGCTGGGCGACATATAGCCCATATTACCAAAGGAACAGCCATCGGTGATATCACCTCGTTCAATAACTGTTATTTCGTATCCTTCCTTTTGCAAATAATAAGCGCTGCACAAGCCTATTATTCCGCCGCCAATGATCGTTACTTTCATTTTTATTTTATTGAACTGTAAATCTATGCCTCAATTTAATATCTTCTGATGAACTTCCGATCATCACTTCGTATTCGCCGGGATAAACAATATACTTCCTGCTGTTTTCATCCCAGTATTCCATATCTTTTTGAGTGAGTAAAAGAGAAACTGTTTTGGCCCCGGCTTTTTTTACGTGGATCCTTTTAAAGCTTTTTAATTCTTTCAACGGGATGCTTTCATCTTTATTCAATCTTCTTAAATATAATTGTACCACTTCGTCGCCGTCAAATTTACCGCTGTTGGAAACGGTAAACCGGAAATTAAAACCGTTAGTTATTTTGGAAACAGAAAGGCCGGCGTAATTAAAACCGGTATAGCTTAATCCAAATCCAAACGGGTGCAATGCCTTGCCGGTAAAATAGCGGTAGGTTCTTTCTTTCATGGAATAATCCTCAAACGGAGGGAGGTCATTGGTTGACCTGTAAAATGTGACCGGCAGCCTGCCGGCAGGGTTTGCATCTCCAAAAAGAATATCGGCAACAGCATTGCCTCCTTCTTCGCCGGGATACCAGGCCAGCACTACTGCATCTGCAATTTTTTCAACTTCTTCCAGTTCAATGGCAGAGCCTGTTGTTAATACCACGATCAAAGGCTTTTTGGTTTTTTGCCTGAGCAGGCGTAAATATTTTAATTGGGCGTAAGGAAATTTAATATCCTTTTTATCACCACCCGCCTGTGATAAATAAGCATCCCCGTTCTCTCCTTCAAGCAGAGGAGATAACCCTAATACAGCAACCACGGCATCCGCATCATTGATCTGCCAGAATGCATCCTGCATGCTGGTATCTGTTAAGCTGCATCCCTGGTTATAGGAAATTATTGTTGATGCACTTACATGGCCCGTGATGCCTTCTAAAAAACTTATGCAATTGGCAGAATTCCCATTATAGTTTGCCATCAATACATTGGTTACATCGGCATTGGGGCCTGTAACCAAAATATGTTTTATGTTTTTGGATAAGGGCAGCACATTATTTTTATTACTTAATAATACGATCGATTGAACTGCGGTTTCTTTTGCAAGTAAACGATGAGCAGTATTATTGATGACGGATCCATTGATCTTATGGTATGGGTCTTTACCGGCAGGATCCAGAAGGCCCAGCTTAAAAAGTATTTCCAGGTTTATTTTTAAAGCGGCGTCAATTTCTTTTTGGCTGACCAGCCCTTTAGCCAAAGCGCCCTTTAGTGCTTTTAAAGTATTGCCGCATTCTACATTTACATTGGCTTTGATGGCCAGCGCTGCAGCCTCTTCACCCGTTTTTACAAATTTGTGGTAACGAAAAATGTCATCAAGAGCCCAGCAATCGGTTACCACGTAACCTTTAAAATTCCATTCGTCTCTTAAAATATCCTGTAATAAAAATTTACTGGTGCAGCAGGGGAGGCTATCCATACGGTTATAGGCACACATGATGCCACCAACCTTTGCTTCTGTGACCAGTTTTTTAAAAGCAGGCAGGTAAGTATTTCTCAGGTCATTATTGCTGACGGTTGCATTGAACTCATGGCGTATCGGTTCGGGGCCGCTGTGAACGGCAAAATGCTTGGCACAGGCAACGGTTTTATAATAGTTTGGGTTGTTACCCTGTAAACCTTTTACAAAAGCTGTTCCAACGGTACCCGAGAGATAAGGATCTTCACCATAGGTCTCATGCCCACGCCCCCAGCGGGGATCCCTGAAAATATTTATGTTGGGTGACCAGAAGCTGAGGCCAAGATATTGCGAGCGGTTATTATTTTTCACCGCGGCATTGAATTTGGCCCTTGCTTCATCACTTATTGCATCAGCTACTTTATAAATAAGAGCGTCATTAAATGTAGCAGCCATGCCAATGGCCTGGGGAAACACGGTAGCTCTTCCGGCCCTTGCAACGCCATGTAATGCTTCGTTCCACCAGTTGTACTTTGGGATGCCGAGCCTTTCAACCCCATCATTGTTATAGAGGAGGAGGTTTATTTTTTCATCAATGGTTAATTGTTGAATAAGATCATCAACCCGTTTGTCAACAGACAGCGATGGATTGCGAAAGACATATTTGTGCTGGGCGAAGCAGGATGTTGAAAACCAGGCTGCTGTCATAAAAAAGTAAATTCTTAAAGAAACCATGTGCTTTTAACAGGCTTTGCTCAATGACTGGCCTAATATTTTTTTTACTGTATTTGAAATTAGTGATATTTTCGTTATTCACCGGCAGACAGAGAACATCAAACCAAGATAACTCGATTAGCACGTTTTATTTATTATTAAGTCAACTAAATCTTGAAAGATGAAGAATCTGTACATTTTCACTATTCTGTCCTTATTTATTTTTTTCCCCGGCGTAATTCTTGCCCAACAAAAAGATCTGAAAAACGATCCTTCAATAAGCAACTTTGAAATGAATGCCAAAACACCGGCACCTTTTTCTGTTTTATTTAAAGAAGAAGCAGGCTACAGCCAGGCAGATGCCCTGCAGCTTTTTTCAAAATACCTTGCTGCAAAACCCGGCGAACTGAAACTTAAAACACACGAGGTTACCAATGACATAACGGTTGACAGGTACCAGCAGTATTTTAAGGGCATTAAAGTAGAGCACGGAAGCTATGTTGCTGTTGGTAAAACCGGCAAGGTCTCCTACATCACGGGTGAATTTTTTACAATTGATCCGGCGACAAGCATTGTGCCGGCCATTACAGAAGATGCAGCAAGGATTAAAGCAAGGATACATCTTGATGGAATGGTCCCGGCCAATGATGAAAAGCCTTCAGGAGAACTGGTATTTGTAGAAAACGGTATGCAACAAAAAGCATTGGATGGCAAGGTTCATCTTGCCTATAAATTTGAAATGGGGTCGCATACAAAAACATTGAATATGCAGCATATATATGTTGATGCCGCTACAGGAGAAATACTGTTTCAAAACATGCTGGTCATGAAAGGTTGCTTCAAAGATGAGAAGCATGATAAAAAAGATCCGGGCCTTAACGAAATAAAAGCACCACTGCTGACAAAAAAAATATATACAGGTTCAATCAATAATTCCACACAGGTGGTTGCGCCTTTGGCAGCTACAATATACAGCGGTAATGTAACCAATATGGTAACCCGTTTTGTTAGTGGAACACACAGGCTGGAGGCGCTCATTTCCCCGGAATTATATCCCACCCATGTTAAAAATATATTGCATGCACCGGTAAGTACGTATACTTTGAACAGCCAATTCACTGCGGCGATGGCAGCATCTCTTGAAATTACTGACCTTGATAATAGCTGGACAGCTGCAGAATATAATAATGCCAATCATGATAATACCGCATTGGATGTACAATGGGGAGCTCAAAGGGTATATGATTACTGGAAAGCCAGGCATACCAGGAACAGTTGGAATAATGCTAATGGCATTTTAAACTGTTATGTACATGCTGACAATAACTGGGATAATGCTTTTTGGCTGGGTGGAACTGGGTTCAACTGCATGTTTTATGGAGATGGTTCCTATGTCGCCGGAGGATTCTCTACACTGAGTAGCCTTGATGTTACCGGACATGAGATCGGACATGGCGTTTGCCAGGCTACTTCAAACCTTACTTATGCAAACCAAAGCGGCGCCATGAATGAGGGCTTTAGTGATATATGGGGAGCGGCCATTGAACGTTTTGGTGATCCGTATGAAGTTGATGCGGTTGCTAAAAGTTATTTTGATATCGGGGAAGAGATCACCATTGGTGGCGGAGCTTTGAGAAGCATGAGCAATCCTAAGCTATATGGCCAACCCGATACTTATCTCGGCACCAACTGGTATTCAGGCGCCGGCGATAATGGTGGTGTACATACAAATAGTGGCGTACTGAATTATTGGTTCTATTTACTGGTAACAGGTAAGGCCATCGGAACCAATGATATTGGCAGCACATATTCTGTTCCTGCAATCGGTTGGGTAGATGCAGAAAGAATTGCATTCCTGGGTGAAACAAGCCTGGCATCAAATGGAACATATGCCACCTGCCGCACAGCAATGATCAATGCTGCAACTACTTTATTTGGCGCCTGCTCTTTACAGACAGAAGCAGTTACCAGAGCATGGTATGCCGTTGGTGTTGGTGCAGATTTTGTACCATGTTTTCCACACGTAATGTTTAACGGAGCAATTTCTCAAACAGTTACAGAAACCGGCAGTACCGGCGCTACCTGCTTAAAAACAAAGACCATTACTGTGCCATTAAAAATAACTTCAGGAGCAACGCAGGCTGCTACCGTATCTTTTACTTTGGGCGGAACAGCCGCTAATGCTGCAAATGCAGACTATACCATCTCACCTGCCACCGTTGTTTTCCCGCCGATGAGTACTGCAGTTCAAAATTTGACCATTACTATAAATAATGATGCTTATGTTGAAGGCGCAGAAACTATAACACTGCATATCCAAAATGTATCTACAACAGGTAATGCGATAATAGGTAATGTTTTCCAGGACTATATAGTTACCATCACAGATGATGATTATGGTCCATCGCAGCATACATTGCAGGCTAATCAAACCCTTTATTCCGAAGATTTTACAGTTGGTGCCGGTTTTACCATTGCAAATTCAGGTGGTGTTGTAAATTCCTGGAAGCTTGGAACTAATGCCGGAACATCCCCTCATTTTGGTGCAGCAAATAACTGTGCTTATGTATCGCAGAATACAACAACATTCACTTACAGCATTACATCGCCAGGCGCTTCCAGGTTACAAACCCCGGTGATCAATGCATCCAACAGCACTAACCTGCAACTGACCTACGACTACATTTGCAACGGGGAATTAGCTGGCGGTGTTTATTATGATTATGGAACATTGTGGTATTCGACGAACGGAGGCTCGGTCTGGACAAGAATAAATGCTACCAATTACCAGGGTGTGAGCGCCAAAACCACCATTACAGTGCCACTGCCTGCAGGCGCAGAAAATGCAGCCAGCCTGATGCTTGGTTTCAGGTGGGATAATGATAATACGGATGGATCGCAACCACCATTTGGTATTGATAATATTTTTTTAAGAGGAGATAGACGGATTGCGGCATCGGTACAAACTGCAGTTAACAACGGAACGTCATCGGATCAGCAATACCTTGGGCCTAATGCAACGGTTAATTTTTATGATAATGTAAGCGGTAATGTTATGGGTACCATCCAAAACCTTAGTTCTTTCGATTATGGTTGTACAACCTTTGAAGTTGATCGTGCAGGAACCAGTGCACTGTTTGTTACCGGCGATGTAAGCGGAAATAATAAACAAAGACTGAGCAGTAAGACCTTCAGGGTAACACCAGCCGCCAATTCATCAACAGGAAACTACAGGGTAAACCTGTATTATACTGCTGCAGAAAAAACGGGCTATGAAACTGCATCGACAAGGTTATGGGTGGCAGACAATGGTGGAAACAATGGTGTACAGATCACAAAAAGTACCGGTGCCATCAATAGCCTTACAGCTTCATCAGCAAATGCAAGGATCGCAATTGAATCGGTGGGCACATACGGAAGCGATTTCACCATAACCGCTTCTTTCACTAACGGGTTCTCGGGTTTTGCAGCCGGTATTCCGCCCTTATCAGCACTGCCTATAACATTGGTTGATTTTAATGCGGTAAGAAGCGGCTCAACAGTTTTGGTAAGATGGAAGGTAGATCAGCAGACCGATGTAAAAAATTACGAGGTTGAACATTCAGTTAACGGAACGAATTTTACAACATCCGGTACGGAAGCAGCTAATAATGCTGCATCTGCTCAATATGGCTTTACACATTTTCACCCGGTGACCGGCACAAATTATTATCGCCTGAAGATCATTAATAAGAATGGCTCTTATAGTTATTCCGGTATTGCCAGGGTTGATATTGATGTAAAGGAAAATAACCTGTTAGTAACGCCTAATCCTGTATCAGGCAGGTTTACTGTTCAATATAGTGCAAACAATAGCATACATCAGATCGTTATTTTGGATGCACAGGGAAAAAAGGTTCATGAATATGCTCCTGCCAATTCGATCGGCACCCTCTTTGTTGATGCAGGTGGTTTTGCATCAGGATTATATTTTGTAAGAATGACCGACAGCAGGAATAAAGTAACTGTTCAGAAATTTATAAAGCGTTAATATTTTAGGAAAGAAATATAATAAATGGCCCTTGCTTATGCAGGGGCCATTTATTATAAAAATATCTTTAGCATTATAAAACCTGGAAGCCATAAGCGTAAGGATCATCTTCATCATCAATGGTAATGATATTGTGTCCGTATATCCTTGCCCATCCCTCAATGCCTGGTCTTATTGCCGGCTTTCCGGCAACCGTTAATTCTTCTTCGATGCGCCCGATGAATTTGCTCCCGATAATACTTTCATGGATGAACTCATCTCCTTTCTTTAATTTTCCTTTTGCATACCATTGCGCCATGCGGGCTGAAGTACCCGTACCACAGGGGCTGCGGTCAATGGCCTTATCACCGTAAAAAACAGCGTTGCGTGCCGTAGATGTTTTATCCAGCACTGCGCCTGTCCATAAAATATGGCTGCAGCCGTGTATCGTTTCATTTTCGGGATGAACAAAATCATATTTGTCATTGATGCGCTTTCTCAATTCCCTTGCCCAGCCGATCAGTTTGTCTGCGCCATAATGTTCAAGTCCTTTAAAATTTTTCTGTACGTCAACGATCGCATAAAAATTACCGCCATAAGCAACATCAATGATCAATTCACCAAGGTCAGGACAATCAACGGTTAATTCTGTGGCTGCAAGGAATGATGGAACATTGGTAAGCTTTACACTTTTAACTTTTGATTTTTCGATTTTGTACTCGATCATCACCAATCCTGCGGGAGCTTCCATCCTTACAATCCCCGGCGTCTTTGGTTTTATTAATCCTTCTTCAATAGCAATGGTGATGGTGCCGATTGTTCCGTGTCCGCACATGGGCAGGCAGCCACTGGTCTCAATAAAAAGAACGGCAACATCATTTTGCGGATCATGTGGGGGATAAAGGATACTGCCGCTCATCATATCATGGCCACGGGGCTCAAACATCAGCCCCTTTCTTATCCAGTCAAATTCTTTCAGGAAATGCTGACGTTTATCACTCATGGTATTGCCTTTGAGTACCGGCCCGCCTTCTTTTACCAGTCTCACGGGATTACCGCAGGTATGTGCGTCAATACAAGTGAATTCTCTTTTCAAGCTTTTTTAATATTTGTTATGCAACTTAATTAAAAGTACGCAAAGATATTACGGTCGGGTAAGAGACTTAAGGGCCATAAAAAAGCCACTATCATTTGATAGTGGCATGCTCTTGGTTAAGAGGATCATTTTTTCTGGATCTTGGTGGATTGTTTTAAAACCCGGGGCTCGCCTGGTTTGCCATACGGGCAATAGTAATCAAGTAAATCCAAAGCCTCGCCGTAAGTTAGCCAGGTGTCAGTTACTGTGGCAGTAAAGACAAAGCTTTCCGAAAAATTGTACAGCTCCCTTGGTCCACGGCTGCTGAAATTGCCATAAATAATCTGGCCTTCGTAGGGCTTGCTGGAAGAACCGCTGTATACAATATTGTATCCATTGTAGGTTTCAACAACCCAATAGTTACAGGATGGACTACTGTAGACCACTTCACCAATTTCCTGGCTTAGCCAGTAATTTTCCTCGTTTACATAATGCCTGTCTTTGGCGCAGCTGCTCAGGAAGAAAACTGCAACCAACAGTGTTGCTGTAAGGGTAAATAATCTTTTCATAACGATCTGGTTTAAGGTTTAAAAATGTTTTCTAATCAAATAACAAAACTGTTACCAGAATAACACTGGGCTGCCTTTCATTTTGTTAAAATCTTCAGTTTGACAAAATGGATGTCCCGGAGGTTTAATCAGAAGTTTCACCTTCTATTTTTTTTAACATTGATGGGCATATGCCAGCCGGAAATTAGCAGGGTGGTAGTTGGCGAAGTTGCCGGACGGTTGTACATTTATATCATGGAAGCATACGGAAAAATTTTACTCATAGCAATGCCTGCTTTTTTATTGCTGGTGCTGTTTGAGAAATGGTACGGCTGGCGCAAAGGAAAAGATACCGTGCGTAATATGGATATGATCAGCAGCCTCAGCAGCGGCGTCACCAACGTTACCAAAGATGTCATCGGCTTATACCTTGTTATTCTTTCTTACCCTTTTTTGCTGAAATGGCTTGCATTGACCCAGGTCGCTAATACTTTAATAGTTTATATCATTGCTTTTTTTGCACTGGATTTTGCAGGATATTGGGTACACCGCCTCCAGCACGTAAATAATTTTTTCTGGAACGGCCATATCGTTCATCACAGCAGCGAGGAATTCAACCTGGCCTGTGCGCTCAGGCAAAGTATATCAGCAATAGCAAAGATATTTGCCATATTCCTGCTGCCGGCTGCATTGCTGGGTGTTCCTGCACAGGTAATTGCCGTAGTGGCACCGCTTCATTTGTTTGCCCAGTTCTGGTACCATACCCAACACATCAACAGGATGGGCTTTTTAGAGAAGGTCATTGTTACACCTTCTCATCATCGTGTTCACCATGCTATCAACCCGCAATATATTGATAAGAACTATGGACAGATATTCATCTTCTGGGATAAATGGTTCGGTACTTTCCAGGAAGAACTGCCAACTGTTCCGCCTGTGTATGGTATCACAAGGCCGGTAAGAACATGGAACCCGATCAAAATAAATTTCCAGCACGTATGGCTGCTTGTAAAAGATGCGCTGCGGACCAATAGCTGGAAAGAAAAATTTACTTTATGGTTCAGGCATACGGGATATCGCCCGGCTGATGTAGCTGAGCGATATCCTGTTTATAAGATTGAAGATGTGTACCGCTTTGAAAAATACGATACACAAAGCTCAGCGGCATTAAATGCCTGGAGCTGGATACAAATGCTGCTGGTCTTACTATCCGTCAGCTACCTGTTTGGCAATATTGCACTCATTAACGGCCTTGACAAAAATCATATCTTCTGGTATGGCGGTTTTATTTTTTTAAGCGTGTATGCACTTACCGATCTCATGGACAGGAATCCTTCCGCTATTATTTGGGAATTCATCCGCTGTGCTGTTGGCCTTAGCCTTCTTTATTCGCAAAACGACTGGTTTGGGGCAGGCACTTATTTTCCTGCTGCTAAATTCATTATCGGCATTTATTTTGTCTTATCTGTTATGGTAACGGGCTGGTTCGTTTTAAAACATAAAAAAGAAGATGCAAATATTGTTGCTGCCGCATAGGATCAGTTACTCCCTGAGTAATTTTTCGATCGTTCCTTTTTCCAATGCCCAGTCATAGCCTTCTAACTTTGATTTTATTACTTCTCCTTTTTTATTGAGTAGATATGTTGTTGGATAAACATGTATACCGAGGCTGGCGAGGCTTTCTTTTGAATGGGCAAAAAAAACGTTGAGTGTCGAAAGCCGTTTTTCATATCCATTGATGAGATCTTTATCTTCATCAGAGATGCAAAGTATTTTAAAATGATCAGCCCTAAGGGCTACTGAAAGTGCATTTAGTTCATCAATTTCCTGTGCGCAGGGGCCACACCAGGTTTGAAAAAATGAAACGATGATAACATTGCCTTTCAGATCATTAATGCTGACTTTTTTATTACTTCCGATAAACAGCAATTCATTATTTTGAGATCTCATTTTTGGCGCAACTGTTTTACGTATATACCACATGAATCCCCAGCCTGCTGCAAGTGCAATTAACACCGTTAAAATTATTCCTGTTAACTTATTTTTCATTTTAATGGTGATCTTTCCAGTTGTTTTTGATCTTCTGACCGGTTAAATCTTTTTAAGAAGTATTGTAAGATAAATTTTGCTGCCGGGTTTTTGATCTTTATATAGTTAAATATCTGTTTTGGGTGTGCACCCAGGTTTGTTTTAGCTTCTTTTGAAGTTCTGCCAAGCTCCAGTTTGTCATATTTACGCTCGATCATTTTTCGAACGCTTAAAAATAATATGTTGAAATAGGTCTTATGGATATCATTATAAGCATAATCCAATCCTATATAATGGGCTTCCATTTCGGTACGGTAAAAAATGTAGGTATAAAAACCGACCATTATGTTATTATAATAAATGGCATGCAGTTCAAAATTCTGTTCAAGATCTTTTTTTAATTCGTATAAATAAGCAGCATTTACAGTGCCAAGCCTTACTTTTTGTTTGTTCACAACATTCCAATAGAGGCGCTCTATTACTGTTGCATTTTCTGATATCTCTGCAGCACTTAATTCTTTTATCACTATACCATCAAAGGCCTTAATGATCTTTTTAGCCCGCTTGAGATATTTTTTTGTAAGATCATTCAGATAATCATCAAATGTATTCCAGTGTTGCCGCCTGGCGATCTCCATGGTAACGTCGCCGGTAAAGAACAGGTATTTTGGAACTGTATATTGCTCTTCTAAAAAAACTTCCCTGCAGTCTTTTACAATAATTCCGCAGGGCTTTAATTTTCCGGCCTGTTTTATAAATAATTCAATGGCGTCAAATATTAATGCATTATGCAGCTCATTTTTAAAATAATAACCCTGGAAATTAATCCTGAATAAATTTCCGCAAATGAGCAGGTGCAATTTTTTGGGTAAAATAAATTTTATGACCCTGGATTGAAAACCTCCGGGCGTATCAAAATTTAAATGCGCAGATGTAAACTTAAATAATTGGAGGTAAGCTAATCCAACAAGTTTGTCTTTAATAAATATCTGTAAGTAATGATTTTCAATATCCGGCAGTTGTGCGTTCTCAAGTGCTAACAAATGCCTTAGTTTCAGGTGATGCATTTCGGGTAAAAAATCATCCCATAGATCTTTATGCGCTGCAATTTGCCTTACATGATTAATTGAAATGGTCAACTCGGAATTATTTTTGTGGTACAGCAGCGTTGGATAATTCATTATTAACCGTTCTCCATATCCCCAAAGGGTTTTCATCCCTCAATTCATCCGGCAATACATTATTGTTCCAGTTTTGAAAAGCAATGGGCCTTGCAAAACGCCTGATACCATCAGCGCCTACAGAAGTAAACCTGGAGTCGGTGCTTGCAGGGAATGGCCCGCCATGTTGCATGCTAAGGCAAACTTCAACGCCGGTGGGCACACTGTTGAGGATGAAACGGCCGCAGATATTTTTAACGGCTTCCACTAATTCCTCATTTTCCCTGATATCATTTTCAGTTGCCATTAATGTAGAAGTCAATTGGCCTTCTAAATGCTTAGCCACTTCGGTCATTTCAGCCATGTCCTTACAACGGATAACAATAGAATAAGGCCCAAATACTTCCTGGTGAAGTACAGCGTTGTTTAAAAATGTTTGTCCGCTTGCTGTTGCAATTGTAGGAAGTCCCTCATTTTCCTTTACTGTTATTTCTGATTCTGCAACAAGATGTACTTCTTCCTGCAACAATGCATTGCTTTTATTTTTTTTATAAGCAGTTACAATTCCTGTATGCAGCATTGGTGCCGGCGCAATTTTTTGAATAGCTTTGCCAAGATCATGAACGAATGTTTGCAAAGCGTCACTTTCTATGCCAATGATCAACCCGGGATTTGTGCAAAACTGTCCCACACCCAATGTGATAGAGCCTGCACAGGATTGTGCAATGTCAGCCGCGGATGATTTTAATTTTTCCGGTAATAAAAAAACAGGATTGATACTTCCCATTTCTGCAAAAACAGGGATGGGTTCTTTGCGCTGGTTACCCCAGTCGAATAATTGTTTGCCGCCGGTATAAGAACCGGTGAAGCCAACTGCTTTTGTATGGGGATGTGTCACCAATGCTTTACCTGTTTCAAAGCTTAAACCGTGAACATGCGAAAAAATTCCTTTGGGCATTTTACATTTATCAACTGCAGCTAAAATTGCCCTGGCAACTATTTCAGAAGTTTCGACGTGTGCAGGATGTGCTTTTACGATGACCGGGCAGCCTGCAGCGAAAGCACAGGCCGTATCTCCTCCTGCGGTTGAATAAGCAAATGGAAAATTACTTGCTCCAAAAACAACTATGGGCCCAAGGGGTACCAGCATTTTTCTTATATCGGGTTTCGGTGGCGTTTTATCGGGAATAGCTGTATCGATCCTTGCGTCAAGCCAGTTGCCTTTTTCGCAGGCTTCGGCATAACTGTTTAGTTGAAATATTGTTCTCGCTCTTTCGCCACGCAACCTTACTTCGGGTAAATTGGTTTCACCCATCGCCGTATGAATTAATGCGTCACCACAATTTTCCAGCTCAACAGCAATGGCTCTCATAAAATCAGCCCGTTGCTTTAAAGAAAATTTTCTGTACACATGAAATGCATTCCATGCATCCTGCAGCACTATATCAATTTCTTCAACACTAAAGTCTCTGTAGCTCATAACTTATAATTTATATTTCTTAACTTAAGACCGGCCTTGTGGCGATCCCGTCGTTAATGATCTTTAAAATTTCTTCCCTTTCCTTTCCAACCAGCGCAAGCCTTGGGGCTCTTACGTCCTCTGAACCTATACCGGCCTGCGTTTCTGCCAGCTTTATATACTGTACCAGTTTTGGATGAATGTCAAGTTCAAGCATTGGCATGAACCAGCGATAGATCTTTGCGGCTTCATCTATCTTTCCTGCTTTTACCAGGTTATAAATGGCAACTGTTTCTTTAGGAAAGGCGCAAACTAATCCTGCTATCCATCCATCTGCGCCCAGGCATAATTCTTCCATTGCCAGGGTATCCACGCCGCATAATATCTTTATCCTGTCGCCAAACCTGTTCTTCATTCTTGTAACATTCGTTACGTCCCGGGTAGATTCTTTTACCGCCTGGATATTTTTACAGGCAATTAATTCTGCAAACATATCCAGCGTTACTTCAATTTTATAATCCACGGGATTATTATAGATCATTACCGGGAGTTCTGTTGCATCGGCTACGGTTTTAAAATAAGTAACCGTTTCCCGGTGATCAGATTTATAGCGCATGGGTGGCAGCATCATCAAACCTTTGGCGCCCCATGCTTTTGCATATTCAGCCTGTTGCAGGGCTTCTTTGGTAGATCCTTCTGCTATATTCAATACAACCGGAACCCTGCCTGCACATTTATCAACAGCAAATTTTACCAGTTGTTCTTTTTCGGCTGTTGTTAAAACACTGGCTTCTCCCAGGGTGCCGCCCAAAACAATTCCATTAACACCGGCATCAAGCTGGGCATTTAAATTTTTCTCAAAAAGGGGGAGGTCGAGCTGGTCACCTGCAGTAAATTTTGTTGTGAGTGCGGGAAAAACACCTTTCCAGTCTATGCTCATATTGTAAGTTTTTGATAAAGATAAATCATAGAAATTTAACATTCCATTTTGAACAATAACGACTGCTTTTATAGTGTTTTTCTTTCACCAAACTTTCACAAATCCTTGCTTAAACCAAGCATACTATTTGAGTCTATACTCCGTTGAGTATTCTATAAAACAAATAAAAAAAAGGAGTAACAAAATGACACTTAGATCATTTACCTGGGTTGCCGCATCTGCCTTCGCAGCTGTAGCATTCTTTACTGGCTGTGCCAGCAATGCCCACATCGAAAAAGACGAGTCTGCCGATTTTAGTAAGTACCGTACCTATGCCTGGTTAGACCAGCCAGCAGCAAAAGAAACTAAAAAAAGCCGTAAGAACGATCTTACAGAAACAAACATCCGGAATGCCGTGAACAAGCAGCTTTACAAGAACGGGTGGAAGGAAGTACGCTCAAATCCTGACGTAATGATAAGCTATGACCTGCTGGTTGAAAGAAATCAAAAGCAGCAGCAGGACCCGGTTTATTCTGATGCTTTTGTAAGGCGTTATTACAACCGCTATACCGGCAGGGTGAACACCATTTACTATCCATCCCAGTTCATGGGCTATGATAGTTATTCAACCACGGTGAAGGAAGGCACTGTTACCATCACGATGATCGATAACAGGACCGATAAGACCGTTTTCCAGGGATGGGCAACCAATGAACTGGTGACGAGTAATATCAGCAGCAGGGAGATTGACCAAAGTGTGAAATCGATCTTTAAGAAATTTGATGCAGGCAAATAAAGTTTTAAACCGTACCACTTGTTTACAAGCCTTTCAGAAATGAAGGGCTTTTTATTGCTCGTCCTCGTCTCCGCCGAGGACGTTTTGGTTGATCGTTTTTAACGATCAATATGCTGAATGAAGTTAAATCGCTTAATGGCTGCCGGATAGTAGTGTAAAGCGAAACGAAGTGGAGCTTGAAACGGATAGCCGGAACAAAGTTGATGGTAAGACTGCAGATCACAGCCCCAAATAAAAAAGCCTCTCATAAAAATGAAAGGCTTTTTTGTACCACGTACGGGATTCGAACCCGTGATTCCTCCGTGAAAGGGAGGCGTCTTAACCCCTTGACCAACGCGGCATTTCCGTTAAAGGACGGCAAAGATAACCCGTGACAGTTTTTCAACCAAATATTTTAAATCAACTACATCAGTTTTAGCATTTATGGCTGTATCAGTTAAATCCAGTATTGACGTTGGTTTGAGGATAGCTGCAGCCATCAAAAATTAATCAAAAATATTATTTAAATATCTTCGGGTTCGTGTACTTTTGCCACTCAATTTTAAATCAAATCAAAACTATGAGTACAGTAAAAGTTGCTATTAATGGTTTTGGCCGCATTGGCCGCCTGGTATTCCGCCAGATCTATAACATGGATGGTATTGAAGTTGTTGCTATCAACGATCTTACCAGTCCCGCGGTATTGGCGCATTTATTAAAGTATGACAGCGCACAGGGCCGTTTTGGCCAGGATGTAAAATCTACAGAGAATTCGATAGTAGTTAACGGAGAGGACGTAAAAGTATATGCACAGAAAGACCCTGCCCAAATCCCCTGGGGTGCCCATAGTGTGGATGTGGTGATCGAGTGTACAGGTTTCTTTACCGATAAAGCAAAAGCCGAAGCCCATATTACAGCCGGGGCAAAAAGAGTGGTGATATCTGCTCCTGCAACGGGTGATCTTAAAACAGTCGTTTATAATGTTAACCATTCTATACTGGATGGCAGCGAAACGGTCATAAGTTGTGCCAGCTGTACAACCAACTGTCTTGCCCCAATGGCAAAAACACTCAATGACAACTTTGGTATCCTTAGCGGTATCATGAGCACGATACATGCTTATACCAATGACCAGAATACTTTGGATGCTCCACATCCAAAAGGCGACCTGAGAAGGGCAAGAGCTGCTGCAGCCAATATTGTTCCTAACAGTACCGGCGCTGCCAAAGCAATTGGCCTGGTTTTACCGGAACTTAAAGGAAAATTAGACGGTGGCGCTCAAAGGATCCCTGTTATTACGGGCTCTGTTACTGAGCTATATTCTATTTTAGATAAAAAAGTTACTGCTGAGGAAGTGAATGCTGCTATGAAAGCTGCCAGCAATGAAAGCTTTGGTTATACTGAAGATGAAATTGTGAGCAGTGATGTGATCGGGATCAACTTTGGCTCTTTGTTTGATGCCACACAAACCAAGGTGCAGACCGTTGGCGACAAACAACTGGTTAAAACCGTTAGCTGGTATGATAATGAAATGAGCTATGTATCCCAGCTTGTGCGTACAGTAAAGCATTTTGCAGGTTTGATGGGATAATATTTAAAGTAATATATTTATAACCGCAAGGTCGCTGAGACGCAGAGGAAAATTCCCGGCGCCCGGTGCCTTTGCGGTTTAATTTTATAAACGATTCGTATGTCAAAATTCAGCAACTTCAATTTCTCCGGCCATAAAGCACTTATCCGTGTGGATTTTAATGTGCCGTTGGATGACAAATTCAATATCACCGACGATAACAGGATGACCGCCACCATTCCAACCATAAAAAAAATACTGGCTGATGGCGGGGCTGTTATTTTAATGACGCACTTTGGCAGGCCAAAAAAGGGGCCCGAGGAAAAATTTTCATTGAAACACCTGGTAAAGCACCTGCACGAACTCCTGGGCGGGCAAACGAAAGTTTTCTTTGCAGATGATTGTATCGGCGAACAGGCAACGCTAACAGCTTCTATGCTGAAAGCAGGTGAAGTATTGTTGCTGGAGAACCTTCGCTTTCATCCCGAAGAAGAAAAAGGTGATGAAGGCTTTGCGGAAAAGCTGAGCAAGCTTGGAGATGTTTACGTGAATGATGCTTTTGGTACGGCGCACCGGGCACATGCCTCAACGGCGGTAATTGCAAAATTCTTTCCAACGGATAAAAGAATGTTTGGACTATTAATGGAAGGAGAAGTAATTAGCGCTGAGAAAGTATTGCATGCCACCGAAAAGCCATTTACTGCGATCATCGGCGGCGCCAAGGTCTCCGATAAGATACTCATCATAGAAAATCTTTTGGAAAAAGCAACAGATATCATCATTGGCGGCGGCATGGCTTATACTTTTATGAAGGCAGCCGGCGGGAAAATAGGTAAGTCTCTTTGTGAGGAAGACCGGCTGGATACCGCAAAAGAATTAATAAAAAAAGCTGAAGAAAAAGGCGTTTGCATTCATCTGCCTTCTGACTCTATCATAGCGGATAAATTTGCTGCAGACGCTGAGGTTTCCATGGCGCCCAGTAATAATATACCCGATGGCTGGCTTGGACTTGATATTGGCTCCAATGCCATTGACCAGTTTTGCAATGTAATCAGCCACTCAAAGGTCATTTTATGGAATGGCCCGATGGGCGTTTTTGAAATGGAAAAATTTCAGCACGGAACAAAGGCTGTTGCCGAAGCCGTTGCAGCAGCTACAGCCAAAGGCGCTTTTAGCCTGGTTGGTGGCGGCGACAGCGTGGCGGCGGTCAACCAATTCAAGCTTGCGGATAAAGTAAGTTATGTAAGCACCGGCGGCGGAGCAATGCTCGAGTACTTTGAAGGAAAAACTTTACCGGGAATTAAAGCCATAAGTGGTTAGCATACTGCTTAAAGTCCTTCTCCTTCAGGAGAAGGATTTAGGATGAGGTGAAGGAAAGACCCTGCCGGGAATAGCAGCAATAAAAGATTAGCCTATTTAAAATGTTTTCACGGCTTATACGTCTTCTATAAAAAAACTATATTACTTTTAACATCTAACACTAAAACAAAAAAATTATGAAACGTACTGGATTATTGGTCTTGATAGGAATACTTGTTATCCTTGGCTTTTGGGGATGCAGTGGTTATAATGGGCTGGTAACTGCCGACCAGGATGTAAAAAAAGTATGGAGTAATGTAGAAACAAATTACCAGCGGAGGACAGACCTATACAGCAGCATCATTAAAACTGTTGAAGCGTCAGCAAATTTTGAAAAATCTACATTGCAGGCCGTTGTAGAAGCAAGAGCAAAGGCAACATCAATACAGGTGGATATCAATGACCCGGCTTCTTTGGAAGCTTATCAAAAGGCCCAGGCTAACCTGCAGGGTTCTTTCAGCAGGCTGATCGCTTCTTTTGAGGCATATCCCGACCTTAAAACTACTGCTGCTTTCCGCGATTTTCAAACCCAGATCGAAGGAACCGAAAATCGTATTAATATTGCCCGCCAGGATTACAATAAATCCATTGAAGGGTATAATTTAAAAGTAAAGCGTTTTCCAAAAAATATATTAGCAGGCCTGTTTGGATTTAAAGAAAAGCCTTTCTACAAAGCAGAGGCCGGCAGTGAGAAAAATCCTGACATTAAGTTTGATATAAAATAACTGAAATATTCTGTTAGCCCCCTCTCTGAATGAGAGGGGCTTTAACTTTAATTAGATAATTCTAAAACTCTTTCATGTTTTCTTTATTTAAAAAGAAAGAATTTTTTTCTGCAGAAGACAAAGCGCAGATCGTGGAAGCCATACGAATGGCCGAAAGAGAGACCAGTGGAGAGATAAGGATATATGTAGAAGGGAAGAACCGTTTTGTAGATCCTATAGACCGTGCAGCCGAAGTTTTCTTCAAACTAAAAATGGAAAATACCGAGCATCGCAATGCGGTGCTTTTATATATTGCCATGAAGGATCATGAGCTGGCTTTATTTGCAGATGAAGGGATCTATAAAAAAGCGGGTGCGGAATACTGGAATAATGCGGTTAAAAATATGATCGCCCAGTTCACGAAGGATAATATCAGTAACGGCATAGAGCAATGTGTGAAGCAGATAGGCCAAACCTTAAAGGAAAAATTTCCTTACATACCAACGGAAGATAAAAATGAATTGCCTGACGATATTGTTTTTGGTAAATAATAAAATTAAATGAGCAGCGGATATCTGAAAAAATAATGAAAAAATTCCTATTTATATTTTTATCACTGCTGGTATCTGCCGTTTCCTTTTCGCAAGATCCGTTTGACCTTGAAAAGTTACTCAAGCAAAAACCGGCACAACTGGTAAATGATTTTACCAATACACTTACACCCGACCAGCGCCAGGCATTAGAAAATAAGCTGGTTGCTTTTAATGACAGTACATCTACACAAATTGCAGTTGTTATCATTCCCTCTTTAAACGGTGATGATATATCTGATTTTAATGTAAGATTAGGCAGGGCCTGGGGTGTTGGCGGAAAAGAATTTAGCAATGGCGTTGTGCTTCTTGTTGCTAAAGATGACCGCAAATTAAATATAGCAACAGGATATGGCGTAGAAGGGGCATTACCGGATATTACCTGTAAGCACATCATTGATGAGACCATTGTTCCCAATTTTAAAGGTGATGATTATTACCGTGGAATAGAAGAAGGTACAGATGCAATCATACAAGCCGTAAAAGGTGAATATAAAGCACCTAAGAGTTATGGAAAAAGAGGGAAGTCAGGAGCAGGGAGGATCGGTTTCATTGTCGTCATCATTATACTTTTAATAATATTTTCTTCCCGTGGCGGCGGAAAAGGAGGCTCGTTCATGAGCCGCAGGGGCGCTATGCCGTTCATACTGGGCAATATTCTTGGCAGCATGATGAGTAGTGGACGCGGCGGTGGGGGATGGAGTGGTGGTGGCGGCGGAAGCTCCGGTGGATTTGGCGGTTTCGGCGGCGGAAGCTTTGGCGGAGGCGGCGCAAGCGGAAGCTGGTAGATAATATAAAATGACTTCAATAAAAATGCCTCCGGAATAAGGAGGCATTTTTTTATCATTTGGTTTTAAACCAGCGAAAAAAATAATTGTCAACTATCAACAATACCCGAAAGTGGGTATAAAGAATATTAATTTAAAAATTCTTTCTAAAAAACTTCTTTATTTTATTGTTTTTTAAAAAAGTATTTTTTATTTTGTATTAAGTTCGCTACCCACTAAGTCTTGCCCAATAATTCTTTTATTCACTATCCGTTCACTCCTGGTTTACCATTATTGGTAAAGCGAAAAATCTCCTAAAATAACCTGATCTCTGGCTTTATGGTATTACTCAACCGGTAATAACATCAGGTATCTATTTTATCAACTTTTATTATTCAATTCTAAACTTTAATTAATTATGAAAAAAGAAGTACTATTAATTCTGCTGCTTATATTTTCAAAGGGCATGTCTGCTCAAACCGATGTCGCTTTTTCTTTCCAGGCTCACCAGGACGATTGGCAACTTTTTATGTCAAGTAAAATTGTGGAAGACCTGAATAATGGCGTTAAGGTAGTTTTTGTAACGTTAACTGCCGGCGATGCCAGTTGCGGTACCTGTACTTACGGGGTCATTCCTTTTTTTCTTGCAAGGGAAACGGGCTCTGTTCGCTCTGCAAAATTCGCAGCGGACCTGGCAGGAGGCATCCCATCACCCCGGGCCGATTCTGTAAGAGTAACCGTAAACGGGCACAGTGTAGTTAAGTATGTATATAAGAATACGGTAAGTTATTTTTTCCGGCTTCCTGATGGAAACCTGGATGGTAATGGATTTCCCAATACCGGGTATAACAGCCTTAGAAAACTAAAACTCGGACTTATTAGTTCAATCTCTTCCATTGACGGTGCAACTACATTTACTTCATGGCTTGATCTGACCAATACTTTAAAAGAAATAATTAATACAGAAAGAGGTTCGGATAACCAGGTTTGGGTAAATAAAGCAAGCCTGGATACATTAGTGTACAACCAGAGTGATCATATGGATCATATTTATACGTCAATAGCAGTTGAAGAAACTGTAAGTGATATGCCCTGGGTAGGGATCAATGAATTTTTGGATTACTATTCTTCAGCACTTCCCCCCAATCTAAGTTTTTCTGATCATGCCAATGCGTCCGCTATTTTTGGTGTTAGTGTTTGGGGATTACATGAAAATACTTACACAACACATTTTGAAGATGGCCACAAAGGCTGGCTTTCCATGGATTATTTTACGGTAAAACGCGTACCGCAGGGAAATGCACCCCGGAGATAATAATATTTCTCCCGAAAAGGTTTAAAATAAAAAATATTAAAATATAAAATGAAAATAATGAAAAAGCTACTTATACTTATAATGATCTTCTTTGTGACTTCCAAAGCTTATGCACAGCCGGTAAGTTTTTATGTACATGGAGATGCGGACGACTGGCAACTGTTTATGTCAAGCAAATTAATGGCTGATCTAACCAGTGGTGGTAAGGTGGTCTCAATTATCTTAACAGCGGGCGATGAAGGGAATGGGAATACCTCATTCAATAGTTCGCCGGTCCCGTATTACCTGGCGAGGGAAAAAGGCGCTGTATATTCTGCAAAATTTGCCAATGATATAGCTTTCCCAAACAATGTACCTCATATAGTGCCGCTGGTACAAACTGCAAATGTGAATGGCCACATGTTAGCAAAATACGTGTATCAAAACACAGTAAGTTATTTTCTCCGGCTGCCCGATGGGAATACCAATGGTAATGGATTTCCTGCTACGGGAAATGTAAGTCTTAAAAGACTAAAAGACGCATCGATAGGATCAATTACTTCAGTTGACGGCAGCAATACTTATACCGGCTGGGGCAATTTAACCGGCACTATTGCAGCCATAATAAATGCAGAAAAGGGATCAAACAGCCAGGTATGGTTAAATACATCAAGCCTGGATGTTGCTTCAAACCCCAATGATTATCCCGATCATATATATTCCGCAACAGCCGCACAGGATGCTGTAAATAGTTTAACATGGGTGGGCATAAATGAATTTATTAATGACCATTCATCCAGCCTTAATCCAAACCTTAGTATTTCGGTTTTTCAGAATGTTTCGGCAATATTTGGGTTTAGTGCTTTGGCATTAATAGAAAATAATTATCCTACCAAATTTACAGCAGCCAGCAAAGCCTGGTTACCCATGGATTACTATTCAGTAAAACGCAACCCCTTATTAGTATGTGCAGTTCCAACGGGATTAACATCATCATCCATTACCCATTCGGGTGCAACCGTTAGCTGGGCAGCAGTAAGTGGTGCGGCAAATTATACGGTTGAATATAAATTAGCATCCTCATCCACCTGGACATCAGTTATAACAACGGCAATTACAATGAATTTAACAGGCCTGGCAAGTTCTTCGCTGTATGATTGGAGAGTAAGGGCAAATTGTACTTCAATTGGATCCGGCATTTTTGCACAATCGCAATTTTCAACAGTTTGCCCGGATATTTTAGAACCCAATGAAACATATTCCACTGCAAAAACTATAAATGCAGGTAATAACTATAGCGCAAAAATTTCCAGTTACGGGGATAATGATTATTATCAATTCACGAACAACCTTATTCAAAGAAATATAAGGGTTAGGCTTACTAATTTACCTGCAGATTATGATCTGAAATTGTATAGCCCTTCCGGGGGGGTAATTGGCACTTCCCAAAACAGGGGTATTGCAAATGAAGAGATCATTTATAATTCATTGCTTACTTATGGTACTTTCCGTGTTTATGTTTACGGATATAACGGAGCATTTAATTATACAAATTGTTACACTTTAAGGGTTGACCTTGGCCTGTTACCTTTTATCCGGAATCTCGGAAGGGGCGAAGAAGATCCTGGAAACCAGGAGGAGAAAACAGAAATACTCAGGGGCGGAATGAAAATTTATCCTATTCCTGCAACTACTACTGTTAACGTTTCATTTGATGCATTTGCAAAGGGAAATGCTACGATAATTGTAAGCAATCAGCTTGGACAGGAGATGATACGTAAAACTGTGGGCGTTGATAACGGGATAAATATTACTTCTCTTGATGTTAGTAACTTAAAGCCCGGAATTTATTCTGTAAGGATAAACAATGGTACCAATGTACAGATTCAAAGGTTGCAAATAGCAAGATAATATAAAGTTCAAATTGCATAAAGGTGAATCACCGCGAAGGTGGTTCACCTTTTAATTTAAATATTTTTGCAGGAATTTTAACTTCAATTCACAATGCATTAAAACCTGGATCAGGTTCAAATAAAAAGGCCGGCAATGATATTATTGCCGGCCTTTTATTTTTAGATCATTACTTTACTTCCACAGTCCTTTAATATAATCAGAAATTTCAGATCCCTTAGCTTTTCCTAATTTATCTAAAGCCCCTTTAATAGATGGATCAACAAAACCCCTGAACTGCTCAGGTACTGCCATCCGGAATTTAATGATATAATCAATTCCTTTTTTTATGTTTGATATATTTTGCACTTTTTCAAGATAAGCGGCAAAGGTCGTCGTGCCGGCAATTTTTTCCTGGCTTAAAGGCATATCATCATAACGCCCGGCAATAATGTCAAAATCTGCTTCTGTACCCTGTGTCATCAGCACTTCACTGATCACATCACCAAGGTCGCCCTTAGCATCATTACTGTATTTTTTTGCCAGCGTATATGCTTTTGCAGGCTCCAGCTCCAGTAACCCTTCCAATGCGGCGCCGGCAACAGAATAACTGCTGTCTGTAATATTCTTTTCATACAAAGCCCTGTACCTGGCATCTTTTGTTTTAGCTAAGAACGAAATAGCAGCGGCCTTTGTTCTCCTGTCTTTATCGGAATTGGCAATAGTTTCAATTGCACGGATAATAGCTGCATCATCTTTTAATTTTGAAGTGCCGATCTTCGTAATTGTATTCCTGCGTAAGGGCGCATATTTATCCTTTAGCCCATCCGCCAATTCTGGCATTGCCTTTTTAGCGAAAAAATCCAGGGCTTCCCTGCGGTCTAAATATAACGGCGCATATTTTATCTGGTGCTGGTAGTTCTCCGTTGTTTTATTATCTGTTTTTACCCAAAGCATCACCTTGTCTGCATCCACGTTTACCAGGTCGGGTTTTTGTGTGTAGTTGAAAGTAAATGTGTCGATCCTGTTCTCTGCCCATACATTATATCTTTTTTTCGCGGCACCATTGTACACATCTATAGCGATCGGCAGCCGGAAGATCTTACCTGTTGTTTGCGTTTGCTCAATTATTACGGTGACTTTACCATTATCATAGTTGTAATCTATTTTAACGGTGGGGTGACCGCTTCCGTAAAACCATTGATTCCAGAACCAGTTCATATCTTTTCCGGTAACTTCTTCAAATGCAAGGCGCATCTGGCCGGCTTCACCGGGTTTGAATTTATTGCTGGTCAAATAATTGTTCAGCGATTTAAAATAGGCATCATCGCCAACATAGTTGCGCAGCATGTTGTGTACACGCCCGCCTTTTTGATAAGTTACCAGGTCAAATACATCTTCTTTGTCTGCATATTGAAAACGCACCAGGTCTTTTTTGCTGTCATTTGGATTTGACAAATAATTTTGCAACCCGTTTTGATTCTCCTGGTCACCCGCATCCTTGCCATATTTATATTCAGCCCAAAGTGTTTGGCTGTAGTCTGCCATTGATTCATTAACAGTAAGATGGCTCCAGCTTTCTGCTGTAACAAGGTCACCAAACCATTGATGAAATAATTCATGGGCAATGGTAGACTCCCAGCCTATACCATCAACCAATTCCCTTGCATTTTGATAGGCCGCTTCCTGGTGAAGTGTTGCTGTGGTATTTTCCATTGCGCCGCTAACGTAATCCCTTCCTACTATTTGCGCATATTTCTGCCAGGGATACTCTACACCCAGTTTATCGGAGAAGAATTTCATCATCTCGGGCGTGCCGCCAAATATTTTTCTTGCTACGGGTGCATATTCTTTTTCTACATAATAGCTAACCTCTTTTCCTTTGTAGCTGTCTTTAACAATTGAAAAATCGCCTACGCCCATAAAAAATAAATAAGGTGCATGAGGCAGGTCCATTTTCCAGTAATCCGTTCTTGTGCCGTCGGCATTTTTTTTCTGGCTCATCAATAAACCATTGCTCAGGGTTACATATTTTGCAGGAACGGTCATATACATTTCCTGTGTCGTCTTTTGGTTGGGCTTATCAATGGTAGGTGTCCAAACGCTGGTAGCTTCTGTTTCCCCCTGTGTCCATATCTGGGTGGCTTTGTCTTTTTCTTCTCCCTTTGGATTAATAAAATATAACCCCCTGGCATCGCTGATAGCACTACTGCCCTTTACTTTCAATTCATTAGGCTTACTTACATAATCAATATAGACCGTATAGTTCTCACCGCCTTTGTAGGCTTTATCCAGTGTGATCCTTAATTCCATTCCATTATAGGCATATTTTAGCGGAGACCTGGATGCGCCTTTCATTATCGCTACTTCTTTAATGTCCATTCCTTTTGCATCAAGCAAAAGGGAATCTGTATTGTAAAAATGAGGTTTTAACGTGATCCAGGCCTTGCCGTACAAATATGATTTGTCATAATCGAACCTTACGTCAAGTTTGGTATGTACCAGGTCATTTACCCTTGGACTGGAGGCCCGGAATATCTTTTTCCAGGAACTGTCTGCGGGTTCGGAACCGGGCTGTGCCTGTGCAAAGGCCGGGCCTGTAGCTAAAGCAAGTAAAAACAGAATTTTTTTCATACATGAAATTTAGGCTGCAAAAATAGGTGCAGTTAGGTTAAAGCGAAGTCAATTTTTATTTAAATGGTAAAAGCATAATATTAATAAGTATTTTTGATATAGACAATTACGATGCAAATGAACGCTATTGTGCAAAAACCGGCTTTTTTACTTTTCTTTTTTCTTCTTTTCTCTTCAGGTCTTATTGCCCAGCAAAACCGTTTTATTTATATCCAAACAGAAAATAAACAGGGTTTTTATGTAAAGCTCGATAAAAAACTTTTCAGCTCTTCCGCTTCGGGTTATCTCATTATTCCCCAATTAAAAGATGGTACATACGAACTCTTTATCGGCTTCCCTAAGAACGAATGGCCAGAGCAAAAGGTTACCTGTACCATAAATAAAACTGACGTGGGCTACGTGTTAAAGAATTTTGGAGAAAAGGGCTGGGGGTTATTCAACCTGCAGACAATGCAGGTACTGATGCCTGAAAAAAAAACGGCTGACAATAAAGCTGCCGTTATAGAAGAGAATTATGATGCTTTTTCAACGATCCTTGCAGATGTGGTAAACGACCCAAGCATTCGTCAGAAAAGTATCATACAAACCAGTACTGAAGAAATATCTCCGGCAAATATTACTGAGCAAAAAGCAATAGTAAAAGAAGAAGCAAAACCTGTAGTTGATAAGGTTGAAATATCAAAGCTGGTGTATGATAACAAGCCCGATGGTGTTACAATAGCCTATGTAGATGTGGTTAATGGTATAGCCGATACGATCAATGTTTTTATTCCTGCTGAGAAGGGTAACAAAGTAAAGAAACCCAAAACCGAGCAGGTAAAAAATGCAGCAAAAGTTGAAGAAGGCTTCGCAAAAAGCAATATACCAATTGATTCCACTTTGAAAGTGGCAAATGAAATAGTGCAGGCTCCCAGGGATACGGTTAAGAAAAAAATAGTAAAACCTGTACCGGCAAATGCTAACTGTAAAATTGTGGCTTCCAGGAATGATTTTTTAAATCTGCGTACGCAAATGACGGCTACAGAAGATTATGATGACATGGTCGGCCTGGCCATAAGAAGTTTTAAAAAAAAATGTTTTACAACTGAGCAGGTAAAGAATCTTAGTACTTTATTTTTAAGGGACGAAGGAAAATATAAATTCTTCAATGCTGCATATCCCTATGTTTCCGATTCCCGCAATTTTGGTTTACTGCAGGCCCAGTTAAGCGATAATTATTTTATCACGAGGTTCAAAGCAAGCTTCACTGCCAGGTGAGAAGAAAATTTTTCTTATGCCACGTTATTTTATTGAAGTTTCATATAAAGGCACAAATTATTCAGGATTCCAGGTACAGCAGAATGCCAACTCCGTTCAGGCCGAGGTAGAAAAGGCCCTGCAGGTCTATTTCAAACAAAAGTTTGAGCTTACGGGTTCATCCCGTACAGATGCAGGTGTGCATGCATTACAGAATTTTTTTCATTTTGATGCTGCAACAGTGGTAAATGATGAGGTATACAACCTTAATGCCATTCTTCCCGGAGACATTGTGATCAAAAGTATTAAGGAAGTAAAGCCTGGTGCTCATTGCCGTTTTGATGCTGTGCGCCGGGAGTACCGGTACTATGTGTACCAGCACAAGCAGCCCTTTATACAGGACAGGGCCTATTATTATCCATATTCACTTGATATTGATCTTTTGCAAAATGTTGCGAATGAGATCATGCAGCATACAGACTTTACCAGCTTTTCAAAACGTAACACACAGGTGAAATCATTCCTTTGCACTATTTATGAAAGTGAATGGATGACTGAAGCAGACTGCCTGGTCTATAAAATAAAGGCCAATCGTTTTTTACGTGGTATGGTCAAAGGCCTTGTGGGTACAATGTTACAGGCAGGCAGGGGTAAATTATCCGTTGACGGGTTAAGGGCGATCATCGAAGGGAAGGATTGTACCAGGGCTGATTTTTCTGTTCCATCACATGCTTTATTCCTTTGTAAGGTGGAATTCTCCTGATTTATTATTAACAATAATTTTTTTACAGGTTTAAAACCTGGATCTCCTGATGTCATAATCATTTGTCTATCTTATAAAAATCCTCCTGTTTCTGCCAAAAATGATCGTGTATCAAATCATACTCAAAAAAAAATTATAAAACAGGTTATTGCTGTAATGCAATACTGCAAATCACTTGGAGAGATGGCAGGTTGTATTTTATTCTCTGTGAATAACTATTTAGCAGAATTATTTTGGTAACAGTTGATACGCCCTTATCTTTGCCGTCCGCTTTTGAAAAAAGAGCAAGTTCTTAGAAGAAAATCCCTCAAATTCAACAAATTATTTTCTCAAAAAATAAAGAAAGATTTGGGTGAGAATATAAAGGCCCTTACCTTTGCACTCCCAATTAAAAAAGGGGGCAAAAAGTAAAGCCAAAAAGATCTTTGAAAGTTTGGAAACAGCAGCAAATAATCATTTGATTATCAAGGTAATGTTAGCGCAAATATTAATTTAGAATTTGACGTTAATTTCCAATGAAA